>Ga0114918_10000548_pt1 | contig 32402 bp, 31 predicted proteins | sample LantaG_FD_87015 | JGI IMG/M metagenome (GOLD analysis project Ga0114918, IMG submission 87015) | Deep subsurface microbial communities from Baltic Sea to uncover new lineages of life (NeLLi) - Landsort_02402 metaG | ecosystem: Environmental > Aquatic > Marine > Oceanic > Sediment | place...
CCCCCCCCCTCCCCCTAAAAAAAAAAAAAAAACTCACCACCGCCGTCAGTCTCGCCATCGGCGTGCCCCTGTCGGCGTACGTCATCAGCACGCCCTCCGCCGCGCCGGCGGCCTGCAGCTTCGCCCGCGACTCCTCTGAGAGCTCGTGGAACACCCCGCCGCCGAACCGCGCAAACCGCCGCAGCTTCCCGGCCTCGAGGTCCCGCACGGGCACGCGCAGCCTCCTCTCGGTGCCGTTGCGCCACACCGTCAGCGGCACGCTGCCGCCGACGAACGCGTCGAGCACGCGGTCGAGCAGGAACAGGTCGTCGCGGACGGGTTTGCCGTCGGCCGACGAAATGATGTCGCCCGGCTGCAGGCCGCCGGCCGGGGACCGCTCTCTCCCTCCCGACGAGACGGCGCGGTCGGCGACGGCGGACTGCAGCGCAACGACCTGGATGACCTGCGGCGCGCCGCCGTCCGCCGCGGCCGTGGCAGGGAGGGCGCCGGCGGGGAGCTTGTAGTTCCTCCGGGCGACGCCGGCCGGGAGGAGCGTGAGCTCGACGCCCAGGTCCCCTCGCTTGGGCTGGTTCTTGAGCGCGGCGGCGGAGGTAGGAGGAGGCGACGGAGGCGACGACGAAGACTTTTTGCCGTTGTTGGTCTTCTTCTTGCTGGCCTTGGAACCGACCCCGCCGCCCTCCTTCTCCCCCGCGAGCAGGCTCTCGAGCGCCGTCGTGACGTAGTCGATCGGCAGCTCCTTCGAGTACGAGTCCGCCGAGCCCGAGTGCAGCGCCACGACGGCCCCCGAGAGGTCGAAGACGGGCGCGCCCGCCATCGCGTCGACGCGCTCAAACGTCGTGCGCACGCGTGCGCCGGCGCCGGCGACGTCCCTCGAGACGACGCGCGGCTCCGAGACGACGCCGTCGCGCCTGGTGTAGACGCCCGACTGCTCCCCGATCAGCACCAGGGGCTGGCCCACGGTGAGGTTGCGCCCCGTGCCCAGCCGCAGGGCCTTGAAGGCGCGAGCGGGCGGAGAAGCGGAAGAGGAGGAGGATGGGGAGGCGGCGGAGGCGGAGGCGGCGGAGGAGTTCGAAGACGAGGACGCGGAAGGGTCCCCCCCTCCGCCTCCCTCGGCTGCGGGAAACTGCAGAAAGGCAAAGTCCTGCACCGGGTCGTAGTAGAGCGCCTTGGCCTTGACCGACGCGCCGTCGGCGAACGAGATCGTGTACGTCGCCGGAGACGCGCGCACGGCCGATCCGACGTGGTCGGTCGCGACGACGACCCTGCTTTCGTCGGCGTGCACGATGAAGCCGTCGGTCGTGGCCGCGCCGCGGGCGTCGCCCTCGAGCGCGATCGAGCGGAGCGCGCTGACGGTGACGACCGAGTCCTGGACGGCGCGGACGGCCGCGGGCGTGGAGAAGAAGCTTTTGCTGTTGCTGTTGCTGTTGCTGTTGGCGTTGGCGCTTGCGTCGCCGGAGGCAGGAGCAGCAGCAGCAGCAGCAGCAGGAGGAGACTCCTTTGCGGCGGCAAGGACAGCCGGAGCCGGAGCAGCAGCAGCAGCAGCGGCAGCGGCAGCCGCAGCAGCTCTGGGGGCCGCGGCAGCGACTGCCGGGGCTTCCGCGCCAGCGACCGCCGGGGCGACTCCGGCAGCCTCCCGCTGGAGCAGCGATCGGCGCGGCGGGGCGATCGAGGCGGAGGCGGAGGCGGCGACGGAGGAGGAGGAGCCGAGGAGGAGCAGCGCCGCGAGCAAGACTGCTGCGGTCGCCGCCGCTGCCGTCGCCGTCGCCGCGCCGCGGCGGCGCCGCCTCGTCGTCGCCCTGGTCGTCGTTGTCATCTTTCCCCCGCGAGCGAAAGAACGGAATAAGATGCGGGGCCCTGTTTTTGACCGCTGAGGTTGGAAGAGGTTGGAAAGGGCGCGGCGTGAGAGCGAAAGAGAGAAGGAAGAGAGAGAGAAAGGAGAGAAAAAGAGGGAGGTCGAGGTTTTTGCAGGGGGGGAAGTGGAACGAGCAAAGAGTTGGAGCGGCGATGGGGGCGAGAGAGCACCCATAGAGCAGCTGCCCACAACTCCAAAACGGCCCGCGCTCGGATCCCAACTCTTGCGGGAGCTGCAGAGGCCTTGTCGTGCGTGCGCAGCGGCACTGCGGGAGAAGCTGTGGAAGGCCGAGAGAGGGAGGACGGATGGAGTTTTTTCCTTCTCCGTCGCCGACGCTCGATGCTCTTCCTTTCTTCGCTGCTCCCCTTGCGCCGCGCCTTCCTCTCGATCGGATGAATAGAGGAACAATTCCAGGCCGTTTGAGCTGCTCGCACGCTCCATTGTGCTCTCTGCGCCGCCCTGACGGCTGCTTCTGTCGCGTACCTTTCCCTCTATCTCTCTCTCTCTCTCTCTGATAAAGGGCGCACGAAAGAAAGTAAGAACAGAGAGAGAAAAACGCCTTCCTCCTCTTTCTCTCCTACTTTTTTTTCGGAAAGAGTGTGTTTTTTTTTCTTCTTCTCCTTCAACTCACAAACTTCCTCCCTTCTCCACTCTCTCTCTCTGTATCTTTTCTCTCTCGAAGAGAAGAAGCGGGGGCACGAGTGTACACGCACAGAGGGGCGTCCGCGATCGGCGTGCGTAGATAGAGAAGAGGCTCGCCCCCCTGCTCTCGTTTCGAGGTGGGTCGACGTTGATTGAAAATCGAGCAGACGCCCGAGCAGCAGCTGCTGGTTTTCCTTCTTGCTCTGTGTTGTCGAGGGCCTTCCCCCTCATCCCGTCTGCGCGCTCTTTCTCGCTCTCTCTCCTTCGCTTTCGGTTTCCCTGCATCCCTTGCGATCGAGCGCATCAAGGCACTGCCTCTCAGTGCGGACTCGAGGCACGCGCGAACCCAAGAGAACTGGAGCGCCGCTGCTGTTTTTTTTTGCTTTTCGAGAGCTGCATCCCCATCGATTCTTCTCGCGCTCGTGCTCTTCCTCTCGTTCGTCGGCGCTCGACCTCGACCAAGACCCCTCTCTTCTTGAAAGAAAACAAACTCGCGCCAATCGACTTCCAATTCCCCCCCCCCCAACACGTACAACTCAGAAGCTTCTCGACGAGACCAGCTGAGCTGTGAAGGAAAAGTAGGGGCGATACGAAGTCGACGACGGGCTAGAAACCAAAACCGAAAAAAGATGGCTGGCTGCCGACGCCGCTCCTCGCTCGCCTCGACGGCGACGGCGGCCCTCTTGCTGATGATCTTTGCGACGGCAACGTCGACGATGGCCGCGCCTTCTAATGCGCCCGCTCCTGCTCCTGCAGCAGCAACAGCAACAGCGTCGAAAGGGACAACGGCGGCGGCTGCTGCTGCGATGCCTTCCCCCTCCTCGACATCAACACCGGCCGTCGCCGACGTCGACGCCGTCGTTGGAAGCTCCGCCTCTTCTTCCTCGTCCTCATCCTCCTCAAACCCGTGGCCCCCGGAGGTCGTCCGCGCCCTCAAGAAGACCGTCGTCAACATCGACCTCGCCACGCCCGTCGCGCTCGTCGACGACAAGCGCACCGCCGCGACCGGCACGGACTTTGTCGTCGACGCCGCACGCGGCCTCGTCGTGACCAACCGGCACATCTCGACCGTCAGCCCGACCGTCTACCAGGTCCGGTTCAACGACGGATCGTTCGCGCCGGCGCGCTGCGTGTACTACGACGTCGCGCAGGACTTTGCGGTGCTGAAAGTCGACCCGAACGAGACGACCTACGAGCTGACGGCGGTCGAGCTGGGCTCGGCCGAGACGCTGCGGGTCGGCGACCCCGTGCTGATCATCGGGAACAACGAGGGCTACGTGTTCTCGGCGATCGAGGGCGTGGTCTCGGACCTGCGCGCGCTGTCGGACACCGCGGGCGTGCGCCCGTCGCTCGACATCGAGACGACGTTCGACTCTTCGTCGGGGTCTTCCGGGTCGCCGGTCTGGTGAGGAATTTTTTTCTTCTTCTTTTTTTTTTGAAGAGCGTCGAGGGCGGAGGCGTCGACAACTTTCGAGAGACAATCTCGATGCGCGCTCGAGAAGCTCGTGGGTTCCTTGCGAGCGCGCGAGAGCGTTGAAAGCCCTCGCGCCCTTTGGAAAAAAGGGAGGGTCCGTCGCTGCCTTTTGCACAGGTCAAAAAAGAGAAACGAAACTCATTTTTCCCCCTCGACTCGTCTTTTCCTTTTCCTCCTCTTCTCACTCTCTCTCGTACCTCTCTCTCTCTCTCGTTCGCTTCAAAAAAAAAAAGGGACGCTTCGGGCAAAGTCGTCGCCGTAAACTACGCAGGCGACGAGTCCGCGGCGCGCGAGGTGCCAATCGACTACGTCACCGCGGCGCTCGACAAGCTGAAAAAGGGCAAGGCCTACCGCGGCGACGCCGGCGTCGTCGGCATGCTCGTCCCGCTGGGCGAGGCCACGCGAAACTTCCGCCTGCCGGCGGACGCGGCCGCCGCGGCAGCAGCGGCCCGCCCCGCGCGCGTCGGGGGCACGCCCAAGGTTATCGTCGTCAAGACGATCAACCCCGGCGCGCCCGCGGCCGGCGTCGTCAAGCCCGGCGACGTCCTGTTCTCCGCCGACGGAATCACGCTCGCGGACGACCTCTTCGCGCTCGACAGGATCATGGACGAGCACGTCAACCGGACCGTGCCCGTGGTGCTCTACCGCAACGGCGCCCGCGTCGAGGCCGACATGCCGACGCACGACCTCGAGGCGCTCAAGGCGCGCAGGTTCGCCCGGTTCGCGGGCGGGGCCTTCCACGACTTGACGGAGCGCACGGTGTACTTCACTCCGGTGGACACGGACGGCGTGATGATGGCCTACAGCGACTCCGGGACGACGCTCAACACGGCCGCGGGCGCCAAGGCCGTGATCTCGGAGCTCAACGGCGACAGGATCGGGAACCTCGACGACTTTATCGCCGCAGCGAAAAAGGTCAAGCACGGGCAGCACGGGTCGTTCGTGCACCGGAACCCGAACTCGGCCGGCGACGGGTCGCTGGACGAGATCACCTTCGACCTGAGGTTCAACCCGCTCGAGGTGTTCCAGTGGGACGAAGGGAAGCTGGAGTGGGTGAAGGAGGAGTAGGGAAGGGGAGTCTTATTTTTTTCCCCCTTCAGAGAGGGAGAGAGAGAGAGAGAGAGCATCCTTTATTCTTTCTGTTTCCCTAGCTTTTTTCTGTGGTCTTCTTTTCTGCGCACGTGTAATTCTCTATCATTCTTTATCCAATCCGTTTGAGAATCGAGAGAGACTGAGAGGGAAGGGAAAAGGAGAGAGGGTCTTTTTTTTCTCTCTCTTCCCTTTTCATCAAAAACCCGACGGCGACGACGGAGCCGGGGAATTCGGAAAAGCAAAAGCGGCAAGTCACTTGCTCTCTTTTAACAATTAAGTAGAGAGAGTGCGAGAGACCGCGCTTTGAGCGCGCACGCGTGGAAGAGGCGGCGGCGTTGCGAGGCGGAATTTTAAAAAAAAACTCGCCCTCTCACAACCCGACGTCGAAAAACGGGGGAAAAAACTCGCTCCATTCTTGAAAACCCAACGATGCCGCGGCCGCAGCGGCCACGCCGGCGACGGTGTTGGTACCCTTGTTCTCTCACGACGCTCGTCATTCTGGTCATGTGCACCGTGCATCTCGGTAGGTCGAATGCAGGTGTCGAGAGAGAGGCGGCGCGAGGCGCGAGAGAAAGGTTGGGGGAATTCTCGACGGTAACGGCGGCGACCTGGCATCTCTCTCTTTTTTTGTCGGAGCATTCAAAAAGAAGCTGCGCCGCGTCCGAGCGCGTAGAGGGATTTGCACGCTCCAGCACGTCCGCCGATGGTGTCGCCTCATCGAATTAGCAGTGTCGCGTGTGCTTGATTGAGAAATTATAAAGAGACGAAAGCGTCGCGAGAGAAGACATTTGGGAAAAGAGGGGGTGCCGTCGACGACCCCCGTACTCTTTTCTTTTGCTCCCTTTTTCTCACCTATATCTTTTTCCCTCCGTCACCCCAAAACCTCAACAGCCGCGGCCTCTCTTCCTCCTCCTCGTCCTCCTCCCTCGACAACACATGCTGGTCGCTCTCTGATGACCTTTGGGATGGGGCGCACGCTCTCCGGCGGCGTCGGAGCGGCGACGGCGACGCCAGCTGCTGCTGCTGCTCCCGCTGGCGGCGGTGGCGACGGCGGCAACAACAACGGCGCGACGGCGGCGACCAAGCTCCGAGCCTGCGCCGGGCCCTTTGAGATCTGCCCGGCTCCGGCCCTGTGCAGAAACCCCAAGAAGGGGAACGAGTGGTGCTACTGGCTCTACGTCGACAAGGCGTCTTGCGTCTGTTTGTGAGGAGAGAAAGAGAGAGGAGAAGAGAGAAAAAAGTCCTCGGGCTCTTTTTTTTCCTCCCTTTCTTATGCCTCCGCTTTCCCTTCCCTTCCGACCACGCTTGCACCAATCACGAGCGAAACAACGACGCCAGCAGAGAGTGAAAGTTTAACCCCCTTTTTTGAAAGAGGGGCCGCTTGCTGAGAACCTCCTGAATCCAAAACGAAATCCGACCCCCCCAAAAAAAAAACACTTGGAAGGAAAAAAAGCACTTTCTTTCCCCCTTTTTTGTTTTTTATCTGGAACCCCCCTCTTCCCCTCCGCACCATCGACCGCACTGTAAACAAAACAACCAATCTCAACGACAAACCCCTTGCTTGAAAGAAAAGTTTCGGAGGGCCAGGACGGAGCGAGCAGCTCGGGAAGAGAGACGAACGAAAGAGAGGACGAGACAGGGAGAAAAAAGGAGGGAAATAAGAAAAACCGCGCGCACCAAACCTCGGTGGCAAACCCTAACTCGACTCGTCTCTTTTTCTCTTCCGGATTTTGATATACCTGTTGTTTTCTCTCTCACTTCTGTGTTTACACCTCACTAAAAAAAAGGACTACGAATGAATTGAAGAAGAAAGCGAAGAGGGAGAGCAAAAGAGGAGGAGAAAAAAAAATGGAGAGGAAAAAAACGTTTTCCTTCTTCCACCTCCCTCCGCCATCGCCTCCCCGCCGTCCCCTCCTCCTCCAGCTCTCTAGTGATGCCCTCCGTCCCCGACCCTCTTGAGCACAAAGTACTCGCCGCCCTCAACCAGCTGCCGCGGCCCCTCGCCCTCCCTGACGGTGCCCCACCACACGATCGAGTCGTCGTACGAGTCGGGCACGCCGACGACGCGCTCGGAGAACGAGCTGGTGACGACGACGGGGGCCTCGGCGGTGCCCCAGGGGGCGTCGAGCCAGTCCTCGTGGAAGAGGTCCTTGCCAGAGGCCTTGGAGAGGAGCTCATCGCTGGGTTTTTGTTTTTTTTCGTTGCGTGTGGTGGTTGGTGGTGGTGGGTAGTTGAGGGGGTGGTGGTGAGCGCTCTCTCTCTCTCCCCCTCTCTCCCTCTCCTCGCCCTCGTGAGGGGAATCAAAAAAAGTCCCTCTCTCAATTCTAATCTCCTCACCGCTCGAGGCCCGTGACGTGCTCGATCTCCGAGGTCAGGTCGGTCGTCGACGCCCCGGCAGCGAAGCCCCTCGAGGGCTGGGGGCTGAAAGAGGCGAGGCGCGACGACGACGAAGGCGCGAAGGAGCAGCAAGCGGCGGCGGCGGCAGCGGCGACGGCGGACGATGCCTGTAATTTTTTTTGTTTTTCGTTGAGTTGGAACGAAAAAAAAAAAGAGTCTCTGTGAGCTGGGAAACTCTCGAAAAAACGCACGCTCTTGCCCCCTAACGAGAGTTTGTGCGAGTGCGCGTGCGGCGGTGCGGACAGAGGACCGGTCGAGCAAGGCTGCAGAGAGAGAGAGAGGCGAAGAAGAAGAAGAAAAGTCGAAGAAGAGAAAAAAATGCGACACGGCCCTCGCAAGGGAAATGCATTCGCGTGCTTTTCAGCTCGTGCTTTTGCGGGCCAAGGAGGTCCTTTCTGCTTCATTTCGCCCGCGCGGGGCCCGGAGCGGACCGCGAAGCGGCAGTCTGGCGAGAAAAAACGAGAGCTTCTTCCTCGCTGGCTGGAGGAAGAGAGGCAGCGAAGAACGTCGCCACTGCCGCAAGCAGAGCAGCGAGCAAAGCGAGAAGAAAGCGAGCGAGGGAAAATTCCATGCAGGAAGAAAGCAGCTCTTACCGGCGCTGCCGCTCCCGCTCCCGTCGCCGTCGCGGCCAGCGCGCGCAGCGCGCTCCTGGCTGCGGACGCGCGGGACATGTCTGCCAGTGTGCGGAAAAGAGCGAGCGAGCGAGCGAGAGGGCTCCGCGCGGGGGAGAGAGGAAGAGAGAAGAGGAAGAAGAAGAGAATCTGGAGGAGTAAAACAAAAACAAAAAAACACGTTTTTTGTTGCTTGTTTCGCTCGCCTCCTCCTCCACTCCAACGCCTCTCACCTCCGTCCCACCCCACCCATCCCCCTCGCACGGGCTCTCTCCCTTCGTTTTGTTCAATTCGGTGTTTTGATGTGTTTTTTTGCATTTCAAGTATGTGTAATAGGTATGTGTAATAGAAGAGTTTCGTTTCCGTTGTTGTATCTCTCTCGGTCTCCTCCCTCGAGGGGCGGCTGCGGCCCGGCGTCGACATCTGCCCCCTCGTCGTCGTTGGCCGTTGTGCCACGACGAGAGCATCGCCGTCGTCGCCCTCGCCCGCCCAGTCCTCGGCCCCGCAGATGAGCCTCGCTGAGGCCCACTCGGCCCTTGGCATCGCGGAGGGCTCGAAGTTCGACCTCGTCTCGGCGAAAAACAGGGCGCTTGCGGATGCAATGGGCGACGGGGAGAAGCTCGCCAAGGTGAGATTGAATTGAGTCGAAAGGAAAAGAGGAGGGCGTTTTTTGCGACCAGGGACCCAGCCTCGGCCTCTCTTTTCGGTGCTGGCGTAGTGCGATATCGCACGCTTCGACCTGGAGGGTCAGAAGGTGGCGAGAAAGAGCAAAGAGAGCGAGGAGAGAGAGAAGCCTTTCCATAGGACCCAACCATAAAATAAATATGAAAACCTTCATGCTCCGCTCCGATCTCAACCTCTTCCTCCTCCAAAATATCTCTTCTCCCTCGTCAACTCCACACACAAATAAAAAACAGATCGAGCTCGCCTACGACAAGCTCCTGATGAACTCTATGGCCCGGCGCCTGTCCGGGGAGGCCCCCGTCGAGGCGTCCGTGCGCTACGCGGACCTGCGGTTCCCCCCGCGGAGGGGCCCGGGCTCCGGGAGCGGCTCCCCTCCCTCTCTCTTCTCTCTCTCCCTCCCTCTCTCTTGTCTCTCTCCCTCCCTCGTCTCCTCTCTCCCCCCCTCGTCTCCTCTCTCCCTCCCTCCCCTCCCTGCCTCCCTCTTCCCCCCCTCGTTTCTCATTGCCTCGTCTACTTCCCGGCCACCTGCCCCCATACAAACCACGCCGCGTCCAGCGTCAGCACCACCAGCGCCCCCTTGAGCAGCGGGTAGTCGCCGCCGCCGGCGCCGCCCCCCGCCCCGCCCGCGGCGGCCCGGCGCCTCTCCTTCTGCACGTCGGTCATGCCCAGCACCTCGGACATCCCGCCGATCCCGCCGTACCGCAGGTCGTCGGCGCCGTCGGGGCCCCCCCCCTCGACCTCGAGGTCCCCCCGCGCGGCGGTGTCCAGCCCGCCGTTGATCCACGCCAGCTCGCCGTACCCCGCGCGCGCGAGCTGCTCGGCGGCGGCCAGCGACCGCAGGCCCTTCTGGCACGCGACGATCACCTTGGCGTCGGCCGGCACCGCGCCGCGGACGATGCCCATGAAGTCCGGGTTGGGCCTCATGTGCACGCCGCCGAGCCACCAGCCGCCCATGCCGAACCAGGCCGCGTGCTTCATCAGGTTCGGCAGCGAGTCGAACGCCTCGGGGACGTAGAGCGGCGCGCGCACCGAGCCCCTGACGGCGGCCCGCGCGACCTCGGACGGCGGGCGCACGTCGACGAGGACCCACCCCGCGTCCGACCTGAGGAGCTCCCCCGCCGTCTTCGCGGAGACGGACTTGACGCGGCCCTCTCGGACCTGTGGAGGTGAGGGAGGAAGTGGAGGTGGGGGTGGTGGTGGAGGTAGTGGTGGTTTTCGTTCGGTCGGAGAGGGGGGCGAGAGAGAGGGTGAGGCGAGAGAGAGAGAGAGAGAGAAGCAACACGAGGTCGGATAAGAGGGGGAAAAAAAGATAAGAAAGCATAAGCTGACGATCGGCGAGCAAAATCTTGCTCAGAATCCACCGCCTCCGTCGTACCTGCGTCTGCCAGCGGGACTCGTTGGCAGCGGCGGCCTTCTCCTGCTGCGCCATCGAGCGAACGAGGACGGACGACGAGCGGGACGAGAGAGAAGAAGAAGAAGAAGAAGACGAGATCGTCGTCGCCGACGACGATGACGATGACGACGCCAAACCTCGGCGACGACGAGGGCCAGGAGAGAGAGCGACGGCAGAGGCGCCGCCGAGGCGCGGTGCAGCAGGAGCAGCAGACGACGAAGCGCACGCACAGGCGGGGCCTCGCGAGGACGCCAGAGAGCGCGACGACGCGGTCATCATCATAGTAAGAACAAGAAAGAAGCTGGATAAGGAAAGAGGGAAAAAGGAAAGAAGAAAAAGCGTTTGGTCAAGTGTCTCGCGTTTCCGTCGAGCCCGCCTCTCTCTCAAACCATGCAAAAAACTCTCATCACGCCTCAACGAAATCTCACTTCCTCTTTTCTCCCGTTCTCGCTCGATCTCTCTTTTCCTCTGGTTGTGTACACGCGCCGCTCTCTCCCGTCAACCATGCTGGCCGCGAGGACGATGCGCCTGACCAGCTTGCAGCCGTGCTGCCCCTCGAGGGGCGGCTGCGGCCCGGCGTCGACATCTGCCCCCTCGTCGTCGTTGGCCGCTGTGCCACGACGAGAGCATCGCCGTCGTCGCCTCGATGTTTTCGCCAGCGCTGCTTCTTCTTCGTCGTCCTCTTCGCCCGAGCCCTCCGACGCGTCGCCCTCGCCCGCCCAGTCCTCGGCCCCGCAGATGAGCCTCGCCGAAGCCCACTCTGCCCTTGGCGTCGCGGAGGGCTCGAAGTTCGACCTCGTCTCGGCGAAAAACAGGGCGCTCGCGGATGCAATGGGCGACGGGGAGAAGCTCGCCAAGGTGAGATTTAATTGAGTCGAAAGGAAAAGAGGAGGGCGTTTTTTGCGACCAGAGACCCAGCGAGCCTCGGCCTCTCTTTTCGGTGCTGGCGTAGTGCGATATCGCACGCTTCGACCTGGAGGGTCAGAAGGTGGCGAGAAAGAGCAAAGAGAGCGAGGAGAGAGAGAAGCCTTTCCATTGGACCAAACAAAACAAAAAAAAACCCTTGCTTGCTCCGCTCCGCTCTCAACCTCTTCCTCCAAAATATCTCTTCCCCCTCGTCCACACACAAATAAAAAACAGATCGAGCTCGCCTACGACAAGCTCCTGATGAACTCTATGGCCAGGCGCTTGTCCGGGGAGGCCCCCGTCGAGGCGTCCGTGCGCTACGCGGACCTTCGGGTCCCTCCGCGGAGGGGCCCGGGCTCCGGGAGCGGCTCCCCGACGGGCAGCGCGAGCGGCCGCGGCGGCGGCGGCGGCCTTCGCGGCGGCGGCACGGGCGTTAAGAGGGGCGCCCGCTCCCCCTCGTCCTCGAAGCAGGTCTCCCTGGGCTCGCTCCCCATCGCCCTGGCGACCCCGCCCCCCGACCTCGCCTCCAAGCAGGCCCTGGCCTTTGGCGGGCTCGCCGCCTGGGCCCTGGCGCAGGGCGTCACCGAGCCGGCCGCGGCTGCCGCCGTCGACACGGCCTCGCTGCAGCTCGCCGCGTCGCTCGGCCTGTCGATCTGGTTCCTCGCCGACGCCAAGAGGCTCCCCCTGCGCACCGCGGCGCTGGTCTCCCTGGCGGCGCTGGCCGTGGGCACCGTCGCGGGGGGGGGCCTCGCGGCGTGGCTGCGGCCGGACATCGTGCCTCTGGGACCGCTGGCGAGCCCTGGGGTGCTGGCGGCCGAGGCGGCGATCGCGGTGCTGTGGGCGGCTGCGGCGTTTGTCGTTTGAAAAAGGGTTTTTGGTTTGTTTTTCTTCCTCGGGTGATAAAACGATGGAGAGAGAGGGGTGATGAGGGAGAGAAAGAGAGAGACGAGGTGATGAGGGGAGAGAGAGAAAAAAAAATTGCGTTGGGTTTGTTCGAGAGATAGAGAAGGGGGTGGGAACTCGTTGTGTTTCTCTTTTCCATCTCTTCCGTGTCAATTTAGAAAGAAACAGAGAAATAGCGCTGCCGATTCCCGTAATTTGTTTATTTTACTCCTTTTCTTCGGGGAGAGACGGCCGAGAAAGAGAAAGAGAGAGAGCGTTTTTTTGACGACAAATTGACCTCCTTTTCTTCTCTCTCTCTCTCAAAAACAACAACGAAGAGAAACAAAAAGGGTATCTCTCTCTCTTTCTCTCTCTTTCTCTCTTCTTGCTGACTTTTCACACAAGGACGAAAGTAAAAAAAGAAACGGCAGCGGGCTATTGGAAATAATGGAAAAAAAAGGGGGAGACAAAAGAAGAGCACGCCCTTTCCCCTCACGCCGTCTCCATCGCCTCGGCCGGCTCGCCCTCGAGCACGCGCACCGCCGAGTGCAGCGGCATCACCTTCGTGGCGACCACGGGCGTGGTCCCCTTGGCGTACACCACGGGGTGGGCGCGCTCGTAGGTGCGGCCCTGGAGGATCTCGAAGCCGCGCTTGTAGTCGACCTCCACGAGGTCCTCGGGCGCCGCCGCCGCCGCCGCCGCCGCCGCCCCCGCCCCCGCCTCCTTGGCGGCGCACGCCGCCTTCTTCCGGATCACGCACACGTCGACGTTGGACCCCGACCCGAGGTCGTTGAAGATCCCGGCCCTGACCGCCCGCGCCACCAGCGCCACGGCCTCCTCCTCGCCCATCCCCTCGCGGTAGTCGGCCTCGAAGACCGCCATCGCGTTGAGCGACCCGGAGCCCATCGTCGCAAACGGCAGCGAGTCGGTCGAGCCGTGCGGGTAGACGGTGAACAGGTGCGGCCCCTCGACGTCGACGCCGCCGAGCACGAGCGCCGCCGAGATGTGGCCCTGGTGCCTGAACAGGTGCGACTTGAGCATCTGCAGGGCCGTGGCGACGCGCGAGGCGCGGCCCGTCGCGAAGCGGTGCAGCGCGAGCGCGGACGAGACCATGCCCGTCGAGTTTTCGGTGTCGGCCGCAGTGCCCGCGCCGCAGCAGTAGACGTTCGGGGCGATAAAGTGGATCTTCTCGCAGTTCTTGTCGGCGACGGTGGAGCCCGAGGTAGAGCGCGTGTCGGCCCCGAGGACGACGCCGTCCTGGTGGTGGCAGCGGCCGAGGAGGAAGAGGGGGAGGTCGAAGAGGTTGAGGCGGAAGAGGTTGAGTTTTTTTTTGGTTGCGACGAAATGGGGTCGATCGCACCGAGAGAGAGAAAACGAGAGGGCAAAAGGCGATCCGTTCTCTCCTTCTTCTGCCGCCTTTTGTCAACTTCTCTCTCGCGCGCTGCTGTCGCTCCATCGAATTCGAGCCGCACTGATGTCGGGGAGGGGCGAGGAAGGGAGGCAAAGAGAGGGAAAAGGCCTCCAAAATCGAGAAACTCAAAAAACGCCGCGCGACTGATCTCATTCAATCGATCGTTCCATCGATGCCTTCTCTCTCTCTACCTCTCTCACCCGACCTACCTTGTACACCAGCCCGACGATAGTCGTCCCGGTCTTCTTCAGCCGCGGCGCCACCACCCCGCGCTGCTCGAGCACGGCGTTGCGCGAGCATAGGTCGAACGAGAAACCTCCTGAGTTTGCCATCTTTGATGACCGACGACGAGAGTTTTTTTTTGCCCGTCTGTCTCTTCCTCTCTCTCTCTGTGTTGCTCTCGAGGGAGCAGAGGGCACGCGGCGCAGAAGGAGCGCACGACCTTCTGGTGTCCTCGACGAGAGAGGGGAGAGAAAAGGAGAGGACGAAACCGAAAGAGGGCTCTCGCGAAGGGACAAGGCAGGCGATGCTCTCTTGCGCTCGATGCTTCTCGTTCCTTTTTTGAAGCGGGTCCAGCTCGTCTCGCCCTGGTCAAAATTTCTCTCCTTTCGTTTCGCCACCGGCTGCAATTGAAGAAGCTCCTCTCTTCTTCTTTCTCTTCGCCTCTCTCTTCTCCCTCTTCTCAGAGCCTCCCTTTCACACACGTATGCGCGCCGCTCTGCTCTCGCCCTCCTCGGCGGCGCGAGTGGCGACGCTCTCGTCGCCTTTTTCCTCTTCTCCTTCTTCGATGATGCCGTCGACGTCGGCGTCGACGTCGTCGCACGCCGCTCGGATGCGCCCCGCTCGCGCAGCGCAGGCAGAGGTACGCTTTCGTTTCTCTCTTGAGTTTGAGCAGCAGCGCACGCATGCGAGCGAGAGACGTCCATCGTGCAGTTGGCAGCGAATCGCTTGACTCAAAAAGAAGAGGAATCGCAGGAAACGTTTTGGTCTTTTTTTTTCTGCCGGCGTCGTCCTCTTTTTTTTCTTCGGCGCTAGCCGCTCTTCCAACCAAAACCCCCACCGGCCCCCTCTTGATTCCTCTTCATCCCTCGTCCCCCGCACCCTCCCGACCAAGACTTTCGCGCCCTCTCCACAAAAGAGAAAAAGAGAAAAGCTCACTTCAGACTCGACTCGTAAGCAAACAAAAAAACTCGATCCAGGAGGAGGTCTTTATCCGCCGTCGCCCTCCCGGAGGCCGCGCCACGCAGCCGTGCGGCGAGTTCGCGTTCGGCACCCCGCAGTCGGAGGAAAACGCCCCGCGCAACATCCTCGAGGAGATCGTCTGGTACAAGGCCTACGAGATCGAGGAGATGCGCACCAAGGCCCCGCTCGCGCGCGTCGTCGGCGCCGCCAAGGCCGCCCCGGCCCCGCGCGACTTCATCGGCGCGCTGCGCGCCGGCAGCGCCGGTGGGGCGCGCCCGGGGCTGATCGCCGAGGTCAAGAAGGCCTCGCCCTCCAAGGGCGTCATCCAGCCCGACTTCGACCCTGTCCGCATCGCCGCGGCCTACGAGGCCGGCGGGGCCACCTGCCTCTCCGTGCTGACCGACAAGAAGTTTTTCCAGGGCGACTTTGACTTTATCTCACAGATCAGGGCCAGCGGCAACAGTCTGCCTATTTTGGCGAAAGAGTTCGTGGTCGAGGCGTACCAGCTGTACAGGGCGCGCGCAGCCGGCGCGGACGCCGTGCTGCTCATCGCCGCGGTGCTCCCCAACGAGGACCTGCGCCTGCTGCTCTCCGCCTTGAGGAAGGTCGGGCTGCAGGTGCTCGTCGAGGTGCACACGGTCGGGGAGCTCGAGCGCGTGCTGAGCCTGGGCGAGCCAGCCCTGGCGGGTTCCATGCTCGGGATCAACAACCGCGACCTGGGCACGTTCGAGGTGGACCTCGACGTCACGCGCAGGATCATGGGCAGCGACGCCGGGAAGAGGGCGCTCGCCGCCGGGAAGGTCGTCGCGTGCGAGTCCGGCGTGTTCACGCCCGCCGACGCGGCCTTCGCGGCCGAGCAGGGGTGCGGGGCGCTGCTCGTGGGAGAGAGCCTGGTGAGGGAGGGGGACCCCGCGGCTGCCGTGAGGGCGCTTCTGGCGTAAGGAAAGAGGGAGGGAGTGGAGAGAGGGAGGGGGGGGAGACACTTTGTTACTCTTCGTCCGTGCAGAAGAGGCCGTGAAAGAAGAGGGCAAAGAGGAAGGTCTGCAGATCGCATTTTCAAAATTTGCTTCTTTTCCCTTCCGTCGTCGTTTCGTTCTTCTTCGCCTCTCCAAAAAAACAATGTCCGCGCCGCCAGCCCCTGGCGATGCCGCCGCAACAGCCAGCAACGCTGCTGACACCATCACGCTCTCTATCCGCACGCTCGCGCCGGCGACGCACATCGTCTCCGTAAGCTCGACGGTAGGCGATTCTTTTTTTTTCCAGAGAGAGTTTCCAATCGATCTCAGGCGACTCTTTGCTTCGAGCTTCGTCTTCTCCTTCCCGGTGCTTCTCCTCGCTTTTTTCCCCTTCAAACCGTGCACAGCTTTGTGCGCACTCTTCCTCATCTGATCGAACAGCATGAAGGAGAAGAAGGAGAAGAAGAAGAGCGAAGAAGAAGAAGGAGAAAAGAAGGAAGAAAGAAAACGGGGCCAGGAGAAAAAGACGATCGGACGCGCTCGCTCGCTCCCTCACCTCCCGCCGCTGTCCCTCTTTCTTCTCTCTCAACCTTTTCGGCTCTCTCCCTCCCTCTCTCCCGCCGCTCTCTACCCATGCCCAGGCAACCGTCGGCGAGCTCAAGCAGCTCCTCGTCGGGCCCACGGGCGACCCCGTCGACACGCAGCGCCTCATCTTCCGCGGGCGGGAGCTCGGGCCGGACGCCTCGGCGACGCTCGCATCCCTCGGCGTCGCCGGCGGGCATACGCTGCACCTGGTCACGCGCTCGCCGGGGACGGGCGGCGGCGGCGGCGGCGGCGGCGACCCCCTCGACGGAGCCTTCTCCCTCCCGCTCGGGTTCTCCGTGCCCGTGGCCTCCGGGGACGGCGCTGCTGCTCTCGGAGGAGGCGGAGGATCCGGAGGAGCTTCTGCCGAGCACCGACGGCAGGTCAGCGCCGCGATGCAGGCCGCGGTCTCTAGCGGGGCCATGCCGGCGCAGGCCGCTGCCGCGCTGCAGCAAGCGCTGGGCTCGATGGGGGGGCAGGGCGGCGCCGCTGCCGGAGCAGGAGCAGCAGCTCAGCAGCAGGCTCCTGCTCCCCTGCACCTCATCGCGTCGCTGTCGGCCGCGCTCTCGGCGCTCGAGCGCAACCGCTGGGCCGCGCACCCGCCGACCCCGGCCGTCCGCCCCGACGGCAGGCTCGCGGCGTCGGGGGACGCGTTCGCGGACGCGGCCCGCAGGGCCGCGCTGTCCCGCCCGAGCGTCAGGGCGGGCAGCGGCGCCGGCGGCGCCGGCGGCGGGATCGTCGTCGACGACGACGACGAGGACGAGGATGCCGAGATCGTCCGGGAGGCCGCGGCCGCCGTGCGCTCCCTCGACGCGTTCGGTTCAGAGCAGCAGGAGCAGCAGCAGCAGCAGCCCTCCTCCGTGTCTCCGCCCCCGCTCACCGCCGAGGTCGCCCTGCTCCGGCTCGCGGCGCTGTCGACGGCGCGCCTCGGCCGCCGCGCCTGCGCGGCCGTCCCCGCCCGCGTCGAGGCCCTTCTGGGCGCCTGCAGCGCCCTGCACGCCGCGGGCGCCGCCGGCGGAGGGACCGCCGCGGCCGCGGGCGGGGGCGGCGCCGTGCGGCTGCAGGTCGACAGGGTCGGCGCCGCGGCGCTGGGCGTGCTGCGCGAGGCCGAGGCGGCCGCGGCCGTGCTGTCCGAGCTGTCGAGGCTCGCCGCGGCGACGATCGCGGCGCTGTCCGGCGACGCGGCGATGCTGCTCGGGGGCACGTCGGCGCACATCCCGGCGTTCGTGGTCGCCGCCGGCGCGGGCGGCAGCGCGGGCGGCGGGCGGGGAGGAGCGACCGCCGGCGCCGCCGCCGCCGCCGCTCCGTCGCCGGCCCCGCCGCAGCAGTCGGTGCCCGCGCTGGCGGCGGCGATCTCGGCGCTCGCCAGGGGCCAGCCGCAGATGCAGGCTTCGATCGTGGTGCAGCACGTGACGGTGCCCGCGGGGGTCGCTGCTGCTGCTGCTCCCGCCGCTGACGCCGCCGCTGCTTCGGCTCCGGCCTCGCCGCCGCCGGCGCCGCCGCCGCGCGATTCCCTCTCGGTCCACCTCTCCGACGGCTCCGTCGCCGTCGTCGACCTGGCTCCCGCCCTGGGGGCCCTCGAGGAGTCGCTGGCCGCGCACCCGCAGCTGGCCGCGCTCGCGAGGGCCGCGGTCGGCGGGGCGGTTCGCGCCGCCGCTGCCGCCGCCGCCAGTACGACGGCGGCGGGAGCGACGGCGGCGACGGCGGCGACGGACGCCAACGCCCCTCCCGCCTCCTCGTCCTCCGTCTCCTGCTGGCGCCACGCCCTCGGCGCCGTGCTCCAGCAGTCGGTCGCCACGGTCATTGCCCGCTCCGCGGCCTCCGTGCGCGGCGCCTCGCCGCAGCACCCGCGCGACCCTTTGGACCCGGAGGGCCCCGCGCCGCCGCTGACGGCCACGCAGGTCGAGGAGGAGACGCTCGGCGTCGCGGCGAGCTCGGCGGCGAGCGCCGCGAGGCACGCCGCGGCCGCGACCCAACAGGCGCAGGCGGCCGTGGAGCAGGCCGCGATGGTGCAGGCGGCGCGGAGCGGGAGCGTGTCGCTCCCCGGGTGGGGGGGAGGAAGCGGGAGGGGAGGAGGGAGTGACGCTGCCGCGGCGGCGGCCGCGGCGGCGGCGGCGACGGCTGCTCCGATTCCCGCTGCTGCTCCCGCCGCCCCCGCTGCCGCTCCCGCCGCCCCCGCTGCCGCTCCCGCCGCCCCCGCTGCCGCTCCCGCCGCACCTGCTGCTGCTCCCGCCGCACCCGCTGCTCGCCCCGCGGGCCTCGGCGGCGGCGCCGGGCTCGCCCCCAGGGGCGGAGGAGGCCCTGCGCTCCCCGCGCGAGCGGGCGGCGGCAGGGCGCCGGCGCCGAGGGCTGGCGCCGGCCGCGCCGCCGCCGCCGTCGAGGAGATCCCGGCTCCCAGGCCCCCGGGCGGCGGCGGCGGCGGCACGCGTGGACGAGGACGAGGAGGAGGAGCAGCGGCTGCATCCCCTCCCCCCCCGGACTTGGGAGCCCTGCTCGGCGGCCTCCTCGGAGGAGGAGGCGCCGGCGCGGGAGGCGGCGGCGCAGGAGGCGGCGCCAGCGGCGGAGCAGGAGGGGGGCTGATGGACATGATCGGGCAGCTGGCGTCCTCCCCGGCCATGGGCCAGCTCATGAGCCAGATGGGAGGGGCAGCCGGGGGAGGAGGAGCCGGAGGAGCCGGGGGAGGAGCCGGAGGCCGAGGACGAGCGGGAGGCGGAGGCGCAGGGGGGGCGCGTGCCGTGCCGCCGGACCTCAACCAGCTCCTCGCGTCGGTGATGCCGATGGTCGGGCAGGTCCTCGGCGGCGGCGGCGGCGGCGGCAACGGCGGCGGCGGCGGCCGCTCCTCTCGCTCGCGCTCGCCGCGGCGAGGCGACCTCTCCGAGCTCGACGCGGAGCTCCCGGCGGCGGACGCGGCGAGGTGGAGGGCGAGAATCGCAGGGGACAAGGCCGCGATCGAGGCCGCGGCTGCCGCTGGGGGGCAGCCCAGAAGGATGAGCGCGGCGTTTGTCGCCGCGGGCGGGCTCGGAGGAGGGGGCAGCAGCAACTAGGGAGGGAGAGTTTGTTTTTCGTTTTATTCTTTTATTCATTGCGTGTTATCGACGGTAGGCCTTCAGTTGGCGTTCGCCGGTTGTTTCCCCTGGGCGGCAAGGAGAGCGGGAGGCTGTTGCGTTTTTTTCGGGGGGGGGACTCTCTCTCTCTGCGCTCGCCCTCTTCTTTTCCCTCAGAAGCCGCACTCTCTCAGAGAGACTCTCTTTTTCCTCGCCGCAGCTCTCAGATGCATCGCATCGCCGGACGCCCCTCTTCGTCTCTTCCTCGCCGCATCTGCGTGCTTGTGCTGCTTTTTCTTCTCCCCGTGCTCCTCTGCTGCGCGCGCGAACGGGAATCGACGATATCAGTACGGGAGATGCGAAGGACGATGATGAATTCGAGCTCTTCTCCCCCTCTGACGTCGGCGGCGGCGGCGAGGACCAAGGCGCTCGGCAGCACCGGCAGCAGAGCCGCCTCGGTTCCCGGCCTCCCGGACCTCCCCGACGCCGACGCGCCGCTGCAGTCCGTCCAGGAGGACGCCGCGGCCGCGATCCGCGCCCTCCGCAGCGCGGTGGACTACAGAGGGAGGAAGAAAGTCCCCTCGAGGGAGCCCGTCTGGCGTCGCGGCCTCCCCTCCCACGGAGGCGCCGGCGCTGCCGCGGAGGCGGCGGCGGCATCTGTCGCGACGACGGCGGCGGCGGCGGCGACGGCGAGGGCGGACGGAGGAGGACGAGGATCGACGGCGATCCCGGCGGGCATCGTCGTCGAGGAGTACGAGGTCCTGAGCGAGGAGCGCGAGAGGGTCGTCGGTGGCCAGAGGAGCCGGGAGCGGCTCTGGGTAAGGAGGGGGTGGGGGGAGAGCGGGACGAGGTTTTTGAAGTTTTTTCTCAAACTTTTTCTTCTTCTCTTCATGTTCTCGCTCACCTATTTTTTTTTTCCTTCGTCTCGATTCGTTTCATTCCCTCTCCCCGACTCTAGGTGCCCCTGACTGTCGCGCGGCCGGCAGCGAGCATCAGCGAAGAAGCGTCTCCTTCTCCTTCTTCCTCGTACCCCGCGCTCTTCCTGCTGCACTCGACCGCCGGCTCCAGGGCCAAGACGAGGGCGAGGCTGCTGCGGGCCGCGGAGCGAGGGTACGTGGCGCTGGCCCCGGAGTTCCGCTACTTCGGGACACGGGGCCGCCTGTGGGAGCCCTTTTGCCCCGGGAAGGGCACGGGGAGGGAGGGAGGCGCCTGCCCGGCCGACAATCCCGAAGCGCCGGCGGCCGCCGGCAGTGACGCGGCAGCGGCAGTGACAGCGGCGGCGGCGGCAACGCCTGCGGACTTTGCCCTGTACGAAAGCGAGCTGGTGCGCTCCTTCCGGAGCGATGGCGCCGAGGAGCAGGAGCGGCCCTTCTTAATCGACAACTGCTGGGACCTGCAGCGCGTTTTGGACTGGCTGTTCTTCGTCGGTACGGACGAGAAGGTCGAGGGGGGCAAGGAGGGGAACGGCGGCGGCGGCGACGGCGAGCGGCGGCGGAGGAGGACGAAGCTGTTCAACGTCGATCCGGCCCGCGTGGGGACCACGGGGATCTCTCTGGGGGGGATGCATTCGGTGCGTTTTGTCCAAAGGCACTTTCTTTTTTGGGGAGAGGGGAGAGAAAGAGCAAGAGAGCAGGAGGCGAGAAAAACGGAGCCGGCGGCGGCGGAAGATGAAGAAGAAGACAAAAAAATCACTCCCTCTCTCCCTCTCCCTCTCCCCCTCTTTCCCTCCTCCTCCTCTTTTTTCTTCGAAAACGAACCGCAGGTCCTCCTCGGCGTCCTCGAGCAGGACCGCATCGCCGCCATGGCCCCGGCCATCGGCGTGCCCACCTTCGCCTGGGGCGCGGCGCACGGAGGCGAGTGGCGGCCGCGGGCGGCGTCGATCCCCAGGGTGTTTGACGTCACCGCGGCGGCAGCGGGGCTGAAGGAACCGACCGCGGAGGTCTACGTGCGGGTGCTCAACGCCGTCGTCCCCGGCCTTTTGGGGCCCTACGACGCGTCGAGGGCCCTGGCGGCGCTCGCGCCTCGGCCGCTGCTGATCGCCAACGGCGCGCTCGACGGGCGCAACCCGCTCGGCGGCGTCGATATGGCGGTCACGCGCGCGCAAAGGGTCTACGATGCCGCCTCGAAGTCGGAGAATTTGGAGTACTTTGTCGACGATGCGGCCGAGCACGAGTACACGCCGGCGCTGGAGGACAAGGTCGACGCCTGGCTGGACAGGTGGCTGCTGCGCTGAGGTGAAGGGAAACTTTTGGTCGGTTTCTCTCTATCTCCCTATCTTATTTTACAACAAAAATCAACATCTTCAGCTTTTGAAATTAAAAAATGCAAACAACAAAAAGAGAAAGGCGAGAAGAAATCAATAGAAATTCTTCCAACTAGTAGCCGTAGTAGTCGACGAGGCCCCACAGCTGTTTGAGAAGAAGGTTCGAGAGCAGGAGAGAGAGAGGTGGAAAGGAAACGAGTGAGTTTTTCTTTGTCTCTTTAAAAACCTCAACCACGTTGTTTCAAAGAAAGGAAATAGCTCGAAAAAGGAAAAAGGGAGGAAATTAAACTCGCTCACCACGCCCTTGGTCGCAAATGCAAACGCCAGCCCCGCCGCGGTCGTGACTGCCGACACCAGCGCCAGCACCGTCGCGACGTTCCACCGCGAGCCCACGTAGACGTCCCCCTCCCAGTTCTCCGAGAAAAGCTTCGCCTCTCCCTTCAGCGCCTTCTCCTCGGCGCCGAGGTACGCCTCGCGCAGCGCCTCGAGCTCCTCCCGCATCGAAGAGCCAGGCTTCAGGAGGTGAGGATGCGCGAGGGCCTCGAGCTGCTCGTCGGTGAAGGCCGTCGGCGGGGCACGGAGGAGGGGGATGATCTCGTCATCGACGTCGGAGACGGCGCGCGGAGCGGGGGACAGGAGAAGGGGGGGAGCGCAGCCGCGGCGGCCGGAGGGGAAGCCACGGTTGCCGCTGCCGCTGCCGCGAGAGGATGCCGCAGAGGAGCGCCTCGAAGAGGCGAGGCCTGAATTTATGAGTCCAGAGGAGGGGAGGGGGTGGAGAGGGACGTTGAGGGTTGTTTTTAGAAAGAGGACGAGGTTTCTAGAAGAAGTTTCGGCGGCAGTCGGCGAGCAGCAGCGAGTAGAGCGTCGTCGCCGTCGCCGTCGCCGTCGCCGTCGGTCGAAAGAATTCTCCGAAAGTTGCTTCGCGCGCCTCTGGCGCCCTGGCGTCCAGCTCCCCAGCGCGGTTCCGTGAGCGGAGAGAGTTCGTGTGTGCACTGCGCGTCGAGGAGCGTTGCGCGATTCGAAAGGCCTCCTCTTCCGCGACCGCGGCGGAGGTTAAAGGTTTTTGAGTCTTCCGTCGTCGGGAGCGGGAAAGAGAGGCGAAAAAATCAGAAACGTCGACTCTGGCGCGTCGCCGCGCTTTCTTTCTCGAGACAACCAAGTATCTCTCGAGAGGTATACGAACCTGCGCGAGGGGCGCGCGCGGAGATGGCGAAGGAGGCGAGGGAAGGCATGGTGGACGGGCGAGTTGAAGGTTTTTCTTCGAGAGAGAGAGAAGCAGGCGGTCGTTGGGAGAAGAAGGAAGTGAGAAAAAAGTTTTTTTTTCCCCTTCTTCATTCGGAAACAAACGGAAACACACATCTTTTGACCTTTTTTGTAATCTTCTCTTTTTTTTCGACCGTCTCCGCCCGCATCCAAGAAAACCCGACAATGGCCCTCTCCCGCTACGACCCCTTCATGAGCTCGGCCCTCTACGACCCTTTCTCGCTCTTCCTGGGCACGCCCCTCGGGGGGGGAGGGCAGGTTTCGTCTTCCCGCGGCGGCCTCGAGCAGCGGCTTCGCCCAATCCACCTCGACGTCAAAGGTTGTCCTTTCTTTTTCTTTCGTTTTCTTCATTTCCCTCTGTTTCGCTCCTTTCCGTCGCGAAGAAGACGAGTGTTTTGTTGAGGGGGGAAAGAGCTGGAGGGAAAGCGAGGGCGGGGGGAGGCGGGTCTCGCGAAAAAGAACGGGGGGGAGAAACAAGGAGGCGACGATGACGGTCGCGTTATGTCGTTGTCGCGTCGCGTCGGCGCGTCGTCGGTACCGACAATGCATGCAAGCACACTCGCGTCCTCTCCTTCCACAACCCTTCTCACCCTGTCTTCCACAACCCCCCCCAACTCACCAAAAAAGCGCAGAGACCGACAAGGCGTTCGAGATTCTCGCCGACGTCCCCGGCGTCAAGGACTCCCGCGTCAACCTCTCCGTCGACGGCGACCTCGTCACGATCGAGGTCTCAGAGGAGCACGAGAAGAAGGAGGAGGACCCGCAGGCCCGCTACTACCGCTCGGAGCGCTCGGCGAGCTTCCAGTCGCGCTCGGTGCGCCTCCCTCCCTCGGCCAAGATGGACGAGCTCAAGGCCGACGTCGAGCACGGCGTGCTGCACGTGCGCGTGCCGAAGGAGAAGAAGGAGGAGAAGGGCGGGAAAGGACCGCGCCGCATCAAGATCGGGGGGGGAGGAGGTGGCGGCGGCGGCGTCATCAGCGCCGAGGAGGTGAAGGGTTCGTGAAGGCTTCATCTCCTGCGGCCGGTGGGTGGAGAGAAGACCGCTGCCTCCGACGAGAAGAAAAAGTAGAGGAGGAGGAAGAGGTTGAAGTTCGAGTTGTTGCTTTTCCCAGCGTCGCAGCCACTGAGAGAGTTGGTCGTTGAGTTGAAAGAGAGAGGGGTAGTTTTTTTTTGAGTGCGGCCGCATGGAGAGAAGAGAGAGAACACGTCGCAGCAGCTGCTCGCCCCTCGCTCTCTTCCCGTTTTTTTAGAACAGAGCACAGAAACAAAAGCGTACAAAAAAGAGAACAAGAAAAGACAGAGAAAAAAAGGGCTGCCTCGCGCGCATCTCAAGAGGTAAAAAAATAAGTAAACCAAAATCAAGTCCCTGTCTCTCTCTCTCTCTTTTACTTCCCCCGACCAAAGCAAAAAAAAGCTCAAAGCCAGTCCATCCGGAACGCCGCGCGGGTCCTCTCGTCGGCCCTCTCGGCCAGGTCGGCGACGTCGCGAGCGGCGAGCAGGGTGACGGAGGAGGAAGGAGGAGAGAAAGCGGCGTCGCCGCCGCCGCCGCCCTTCCTGTCGCCTCCCCTCCCTCCGCCCGTCGCCGACTCCACCACCACCCCGCCGCCGCTCGCCTCGAGCAGCCGCAGCGGCACGCACTCGAAGTAAGGGTTGCGCAGCAGCAGCGCCGTTCCCTTCGCTGTCTCCTTCCGGACCCTGCCCTCGAGCATCAGCTCGTCGCCGTCGTTCTCTTCCCCGAGGGGGGGGCGGCAGCCGCTGCGGGCCGCCGCGAGCGCCGCGACGCCGCCGGCGCCGCCGGCGACCTTGCTCCTCCCGGCCAGCGCGAACGCCGGGACGGCTCCTTCGCTTCCTCCTTCCGGCAGTGCGGCGCCCGCGGCGGCCTCGACGAGAGCGCGCGAGCCGACCTTGTTGACGACGCCGAAGAGGACGGAGCGAGGGGGAGCGGGAGAGGAGGGGGATGAGGAGGAGGGCTCCGGGAAGACAGCGTCGGCGCCGAGGACGACGGCGGCGGCGGCGCAGAAGGCCCCGCCGCCGCCGCTCCGCCCCTCCCCGCGGACGAGCGCCGGGCCCGCCGCGTCCGTGCAGAGCTCGACCTCGACCGCGGGCGTATGGCCTCCTCCCCCCCCGGAAGCAGCCAGAGAGGCGGCGGCCCCCGAGGCCTCGTCGGCCAGCTCCTCGGCGAGCCTGGCCCCCTCGCACAGCGGGCGGCCCTCGCAGACGCAGATGCGGAGGACGGGGCGAGAGAGAGGGCGAGAGGGCTGCGATCGCGGCGGCTGCGGCGGCGACGGCGGCGGCGACGGCGGCGGCGGCGGCGACCGCGACGCTCTCTGTTTCGCCTCCTCCTCCTCCTCCTCGAGTTCTCCGGCCCCGGAGGCGGTCACCTCCTTGATGAGTGCCACGAGCGTGTCCCGGACCACAGAGGAGAAGGAAATCGTGACGATACGAGGAACGGGAGGCTGCCCTTCTCCTCTCCGCTCTCGCCCGCGAGGCCTCTGCCCTTGCCTTTGCCCTTGCCCTTGCCGCCGCAGCCTCCCTTGCTCCTGGTCCTCCCCCTGTCGTCGCCGCAGGTGCCAGCGGGACAGCGCCGCCCTGAGAACGACGACCCCCGCGGAGACCAGCTCCTTCGAGGCCTCTGCTAGCCTCGCTTCTTCCTCCGCGGCCGCTCGGGCGACCGCGCCGAAGACGGCCAAAGGGGGAGCAGGAGGCGGCGAGGGCGGAGCGGCGACGGCGGCGCCGCCCTCGGCGTCGTCTCCGTGCTCGGAGCTTTCGTCGCTGGCCGCCGCTCGCGCCAGCGCCGCCGCCACGCTCGTCGCCAGCGGGGCCATCGCGGGCCTCGACGCGGCGAGGGCGAAGCCCCAGTCGGCGCAGAGCTCCCACGCGGCGGCGTGAGCTTCAGCCTCCTTCTCGCCGCTTCTGTCGCCGCCGGCCGTCTCCTCCGACGCCGCCGCCGCTGCCTCCTCGGCCGCGGCCGCTGCCGCGTCCCGCAATCCCCTCAGGGCGACGCCTGCCAGCTGCGACGCTCCGCGAGCCCTGTCCGCCACGAGCACCGCGACGGCCGATGACACGGCGGCGCTCAACCGGGAGAAGCGCTGCTGCCGGCAGAGAGGAGGGAGGGCTGCGAGGGAGGAAGAGGAAGGGGAGGGAGAGGGAGAGGGGAGAGGAGGGGGCATCGTCCTCCGCAGCGCGTCGAGCAGCCGCGGGACCGTTTCTCTCTGCGAAAATGCTTCCTCCGGGACCCAGGCCGCCTCCGAAGACTCCCAGTTGGTCCTCAGAAGAGGAGGGAGAAGAGGAAGAGAGGAAAGCTTCTCGACGCTGCTTCTGTCGTCGCCTCTTCTTCCGTCGTCTCCCTCCCCTCCTCGTCCTCCTCCCTCGTCGCCTCTTTCTCGAGGACGGCAGTACCGAAACCTCACGGGATGGACCACAAACCGCCTCCCGGGCCCGTCGTCGACCTTGAGCGGCCTCCCGCGGCATTCGAGCTTCAGACAGCCCCGGTCGAGCACGACTTCTTCTTCGACCTCGGTAGCCGCGCGCTCGGCCGCCGACGCGTCGATTCCAGCTTCTATGAATCCAGAGACGGCGCCCCAGAGCCCGCGGTAGGTCGAGACGGACTCTGAGCGCTTGACGAGGGCGTAGGAAGGCGGCGAGAGACATCCTTCGGGGGAGAAGGAGACGAACGCGGTCGCGACATGGCGCCAGGGAGGAGGTCGCGAGGGAGCAGAAGAGGGAGGGGAGGTCGGGGTGGCGGGCGGGCGCCCGTCGTCGCCTTTTTTGTCGCATCGGCCCATTGCCGCCGACGACGATGCCGCGGCCATCGTCACTCGGCTCCGGAACCTCGCCCCGCTCACTGCGGTGATGCTCGGCATGTGGGCATGGCGCAGCAGGGCTTCAAAAAATGCAGGGATCGCCAGGGTTGTGGTGTTTTCTCGCGCGACGACGACGAGGAAAAGCGAAGAGAGCTTGTTAAAGAAATGTGGGAAGTCGAAGAAGAAAAAGGAGAAGAAGAAAAAGTGTGTCGCACTCTCGTCTTTCTTCCCTCAAAGGCAAACCAGACGCCGCGGCTCTCCCTCTCTCCCCGCGCGTGCTCTGTTAACCCCTTCGCGCACGCTCTTCTCAACCCAACAAAACGAATGCTCAGGCGTGAGCCCTCATCGAAGCTGCAGTCCGTCGGCTCGCTGGCCGCGGAAGCAGCAGCGGCGGACGCTTCGACCTCCTCTGCCTCGACCTCGACGGCGGGCGCGAGCGACGCCGCCGAAGCCAGAACAAAAGCCGAAACCACCTCCGCTGCTCCTTTCGTCCCTGCTCCCTCCCTCTCCTCCTCCCCATCGCTGCAGAGGCGCAGGTCCACAGCCGACGGCGTGACCGAGCGCTTCTTCTACTGCTTTGGGTAAGAGAGAAAGTGTTTTTTCTTTTTTTTCCGCCATCGCGAGCCCACCGAGCTGACCCAAAAATAAAAAAATAAAAAAACTATTCCTTCTTCGCTTATCTCGAAAACGTACAACAGCGTCGTCGAGCATGCCTCTTACGAGGCCGACTTCTCCTCCTGGCAGGGAAAGCTCTCGAGGACGCTCAGCGGTGGCCCGCCGCGGAAAGTGCTGCAGGTGCGTTTTGGGGGGAAAAACACAGGGGAAGAAAAACACTCGAAAATCGATCAACCCTAATTCGATGAACGACTCTTTCGTTTCTGCCCGCAACCCTTTATCATCTTCTTGCACTTCTTCTTCTCTCGTGACATTCAAAAAATTCAGGTCGACACGTCCGCGCGCCTCGTCCGCGTCCTTGCCCACGGCGCAGAGGTAGCTGCGCACCCCGCGGCGCAGGCCGTCGCGCGCGGGAGCGCGGTGGCGCTGGAGGAGGAGGACAGAGAGGAAGAAGGAGAAGAAGGAGAGGGTTTGTCGCCGGCGGCGTTGTCGTCGCCGCCGTCGCTCGCCGCCGCTTCTCCCTCTTCTTCTTCCTCCACTTCTTCCAAACGCATCCACCTCCGCGTCTGCCTCTGCCCCTCGGACGACGCCGACGCCCCCGAGTACGAGCTGCAAGATGCCCACGACGCATTCGTGTTCTGGGACGCGCTTCGCTCGCTCGGCGGCGGGGGCGGGGGCGAGAAGAGCGGGGGCGAGAGCAAGCGCAGCAGCGGCGGCCGCGCTTCCCCCGCCGCCGCTTCCCCCTCCGCCGCTTCCTCCCCTTCCGCCCCCCTGATCCCTCTCCGCCCCCTCTCCCCTCCCCCTCCCCCTCCGCCCCAGCGCCGCCGCTGGCCGCGCGCCGTCCTCCGCCGCGGGCCCCTCGAGAAGCGGGGGGCGCGCTTCCCCGGCCCCTTCGCTGGCCGCTTCGCCGTGCTCGTCCCGCGGAAGCTGCTGCTGCTCCGCGGCGCGGGCGCGGCGTTCCCGTCGACGGCGCTGGCCCTGGGCCCCGGGACGAGGGTGCGGCCCGCGGAGAAGGGCGACGAGAGCGAGGGGGAAGAGGAGGAGGACGAGGGGGGAGGGGAAGGCGCGAGGAGGAAGCAGCGGCAGCAGCCGCAGCAGCAGCCGGGAGGCGGCGCGAGGAGGAAGCAGCGGCAGCAGCAGCAGCAGCAGGGAGGCTGCGAGAAAGAGCCCTCGACTGTGCCCCCTCCCGCTGCTGCTGCTGCCGCTCGTCCTCCTCCTCCGCTCAGCACGCGCGTCCTGCTGCTCGACGTCGGCGGGCGCACCTGGGCTCTGAGAGCAGAGGACGAGAAAGGGGCCGCGGCGTGGCTCGAGGCGCTGAAGAAGGCTTGCAAGTGGGGCGGCAGCGTCGGCGTCGGCGTCGGCGTCGGCGGCGCTCTTTCCTCTTCTTCGCCTTCTCTCTCGCCGTCGTCGGCGTCGTTCGCTTCCGCCTTGCCCCGTTCCTCTTCGTCGCTTTCTTCCTCCTCTGCTCTCTCCCCTTCTCCACCGATGATGCTGCTCCGGGCTCCTTCGACCGTTCCTCGCTCTTCTGCTTCTCCTTCCGTCGTCGTCGGCGCTGCGGCATCGGCGGCCTCCCCCTCCTCCGAGCGCGACGCGGCCGCTGCTGCCACCGCGTCTTCTCCTCCTTCTCCTTCCTCGCCGCCATTTCCTCTTGCTCGTTCCTCTTCTCCCTCCTCCTCTGCTCGCCTCTCCGCGAGGCTTTCCCTGGCACTGCAGACAACGACCGCCGTCGCACACCTGGGGAGGTCGCCGAGCGGCGGCTTTGCCGCCGCCAGAGAGGCAGCGGGGGAGGCGGCGAAAGGAGGAGAACGGAGGGTCCCAGAAGAGGAGGAGGAAACGGCGGCAGCAGCAGCTCCCGCCGCCGCCCTCGCTCCGGCGGTCGAAGCAGCGGCTGCCGCCTCGACGCGAGGAACTCGCGAAGAGGAAGAGGGAGAGGAGGAGGACGGAGACGAAGGGGGCTTTGGCGGCGCGGCTTCGGCGGTCGTGAAAGCGTCTGCTGCCGCTGCCGCTACGGCGGTGACCTCGGCCACTGCTGCTGCTGGAGGAGGAGCAACGACGGCTGCTTCGGCCACCGCCGCCGCGACCCCTTGCTCTCCGATTGCAGAGGTCGTCGTCGTCGCAGAAGAAGAAGCAGGAGAAGAAGATGACAAAGAGGCGGAACGCAGCCGCGGCGGCGACGCGGAGGCCGCAGTCTCTGTCGCCGTCGTCGCCGCCGCCGCCGCTGCTGCTGCCGCTGTCGCCGCCGCCGCCGCCGCTGCGGCTGCTGCCGAGCCTAGGCCTCCTCCCGCAGCGGCCTCCGCTCCTCCTCCTCCTCCCCTGGATTCCGAAGAGCCACGGGAAGCAGCAGCAACATCCCGCAGTCCCGAGAGCGTCCCGCAGTCCCCGGTCGCCGTCGAGGCAGCGCCGCTGGCCGCGAGAGCTGCCGTCCCTGCTCCTGGCCTCTGTCGGCCTCCGCCGCCTCCTCCGCCTCCTCCTCCTCCACCTCCTCCTCCGCTGCTCCACCTCCGCGCCGCCGCCACCGTCGCCGCCGCCGCTGCTCCGGCCATCATCCGAAGGGCTGCGACGCCACCCTTCGCGCACCTCTGTCCTCGGGTCTCCTCCTCCTGTCTGTCTTCTTCTTCTTCTGCTTCTTCCCCATTTCAGCTGGGAGAGGCGCCTCCGTCGCCGCCGCCGCCGTCTCTTTTCCCGCTGCCGCTTCCGTCACCGCCGCCGCCGCCGCCTGCGGCGCCCTCGGCCGCGGCCGCCGCGGCCGCCGCCGCCGCCGCCGTCGCTCGAGCCGTGGCGCTCGGCTCGCTCGTCGACTCGATCATCGCGGACCTCGACGGCGTCTCCTGCTCCCTGGAGGAGCTGTTCGAGGGCGCCGCGAGGCAGCAGCGAGAGCAGCAGCGGGAGCAGCAGCGGGAGCAGCAGCGGACGAAAGAGGAAGAGGGAGGGAGCGCGCCGGCGAAGGAGGAGGAGGGAGCGAGCGCTCGGGCGAAAGAGGAGGGAGCGAGCGCCGCCTTCGCCGCTGCGCCTTTTGCTTCCTCCTCCTCCTCTGCTCTCCTCTGGAGGGGAAACACGCTCTACGACGAGAGGGAATCGACTCTGTCGTCGAGCAGAAGCAGAAGCGGCGGGAGCGCCGCCGCCGGGCAGCAGCGTCAGCAGCGCCAGCAGCAGCGCCAGCAGCAGCAGCAGCAGCAGCAGCAGCGCCGGAAGCAGCAGCAGCAGCAGCAGCAGCAGCAGCAGCAGCAGCAGCCCTTTCTCCCTCCTGCCCCGCCTCCGCCTCCCCCGCCTCCCCCGCCCTCTTCCTCCTCCTCGCAGCTGCAGCTTCCCGAGACCCCTCGCCCGGCGGACCTTCCGCCTCCGCCCCGCTGGCTCGTGACGATGAGAAAGAACTCTCTGTACGAAGGGGAGACGATCCCGGCTCGGCGGTCTTCTTCTTCCTCGTCTTCGTCTTTTCCGACGGCGACGGCGACGGCGACGCGTGCCCCCGCTTCCTCCCCGCACCTCCACCACCGCCTCCATCACCTCCCGCGCTCGCGCTTCAGGTCCCTGCACCTCTCGAGGCGACACCCAAGGAGTAGCACGCCAAAGGCCGTCGCCGCTGATGCTGCTGCTGCGGCGGCGGCGGAAGCGGAAGCGGAAGCGGCCAAAGGCACCGGCGCCGGCAGCGGCGGCGGCGGCGCAAGCTTGGAGAAGCTGCCGCTGCCTCTCCTCCTTTCGAGGCAGCAGACAGCTGCTGCTGCCGTCCCAGTCATCGCCGCCGTTGCTGTTCCTGCTGCCTTTGCTGCCAGGAAGGTCAACGCTAGCAGGAGCAGCAGGAAGGGAATAGCAGGCGAGAGGCACCGGCGAGAGGCAGCAGCGGAGAGAGAGGGGGAGGAGGAGGACGACAGCAACGACTGCGACGACTGCAACAGCGTCAGCAGCGGCAGCAGCGGCGGCGGCGGCGTGGCGACGGTGAGGCCTCTCTCTCCACTCGCTTTCGCTGCCCCGCTACGCTCAAGCCCCCCGCGAAGTTTCTGCCGCGTCTGCAGGGCAGAGACGACGACGACGCCTCCTTTCTCCTCGCACCAGCGACGGGAGAGCGACGACGGCGGCGACGACAGCTCCCTTTCTCTCTCCGACGCCTCCTCCTCCTCCTCCTTCTTCCTTTCGTCTCCTCCCGCCTCCCCCGACCGCGGAGAGAGGGGTAGGAAAGGGAGGGAGCCGCCTCTGCCGCAGCGTCGCCGCCTCCCTCCTCACCCGATCTCGGGAACGAGGGTGCGGCTGGAGATGCCCCGCGGGACGACGGTGACGCTCTCGACCGCGGTCGCCGCCGCGGGTCCCCCTTTTTCTTCTTCGAGCAGCTGCGGCTCCGCTTCTTGTTCGGCGACGAAGAGCGGCGGGAGCGGCGGCGGGAGCGGCAGCGCTCGCCGACGGGGAGCGGCTCCTTTTACGCTGCCTTCCTCTCCTTCGATTGCTTCGTCGCCGCGCTCTCCTGTCGCGCCCGTGGAGGAAGAGGGGAGGACGGCGGTGGCGGCGACGGCGGAAGCGCTCCCTTCTTCTCCCTCTTCCGCCGCCGCCCCTGCTTCTCCTCGCTCGCGAGAGCCGAGGCAGAGGCACGCGCAGAGCGGCGCCCCTTCCTCCACCCCCCCGTGCGACGGCTTCTCCTTCCCTGTCGGAGCGGGCAAGCGCGTCGCCGCCGGGGCCGCGGCCGCCTCGGCGGCCGCCGACGCCGCCTCGGCCGCGGCCCTCGACCTCGCCCGTGCGGTCAGGGGAGGACGAGGAAGCTCTTCCTGCTCTCCGTCGCTCCCTCTTCCTTCTCGCTCCTTGTCGGCGGGAGCTCACGCCGTGGCGCGAGCGCGAGCGATGCTGGAGGCCGCGGCCGGGATCGCTCCCTCGCCGAAAGCTTCTTTTTCTCCTCCGCCGCCGCTGCCGCTGCCCCCGGCGCCGCGGCCCCCGGCGGCGGCGCTGCTGCGCCGGCGCAGGCCTTTGCCGCCCGTCCGCCTCCCGGCGGAAGTGACGACGGGCCCTTCCTTTCCTTCTTCTCCTCCTGCTCCTTCTCCTCCTCCTCCTCCTCCTCCTCCTCCTCCTCCGCAGGCTGCTGCTGCTGCTGCCGCGAGGGGCTCCTTGGCCCCTGGGGTCGCGGCCGCAGCTGCTGCGGCCGCGGCGGCAAGGCTGGGAGGAGCGGGCTCGAGCTCTTGAAGCCTTTGGCGGCGGCGCTGCTGCCGCCGCTGCTGCCGGGTCCAAGGAGAGAGGAAGGAAAACGTTCCCCTTCCCCCCCCCCCCCACAAAAAACCTCCTCTTATACTATCTTCCCACCCCCCACCCCCCCCCACCACAAAAACAATAGAACCACCCATCACTACTCCACACCTCATTTCCATCGAGATAG
>Ga0114918_10000549_pt1 | contig 32362 bp, 59 predicted proteins | sample LantaG_FD_87015 | JGI IMG/M metagenome (GOLD analysis project Ga0114918, IMG submission 87015) | Deep subsurface microbial communities from Baltic Sea to uncover new lineages of life (NeLLi) - Landsort_02402 metaG | ecosystem: Environmental > Aquatic > Marine > Oceanic > Sediment | place...
ATGTAACGAAAAATGATTTAACTTCCAAAGCTCAATGTATGGATTTTGCTCAAAAAATCTTTAATATAAATGTACAAAACAAATACGAATATACTTTAAATTCAACAGAAGGTGCTTACTTAGAAGAGAACGATGTAGTTCGTATTATTGATGATGATACTGACATCAACGGATTGTTTAGAATAATTGGTAAGACTATATCATTTGGGAATGGTAGCCATCAAATAGCATTAGAAATTAATAAACAAGCACCATTACTAGATTCATTTCTAGCTTAAATCAGCTTTACATTTAACACAATATTTTCTGTTATCATAAGTCATAGCAATAGCTCGGGAACCACAAACAACACACTTCATAAGTCCCACGGTAAGCCTTCACCAGTTTTACGTGGTAATATGTCCCCACCATAGCTAGATTGACTTCCTCCGGGATTAAGTGTTCTGTATCTTAAAGCTTCCCCACCCACTTCTGTTCCCGGTGTGTAGGTTCCATAATTAAAGTAGTCTCGGCCTGTCAATTCTAAAACTTCTTGGTTGATAGTAACTTCGGTGTAAGGATGTGGGTCTTCCATAGCGTATCCATTGCCTCCGCCATTGCGTCCCATCTTACGTCCGTATCCAGTTATATCTTGTTCATATGTCACACTTATCACCTACACAAGCGTACTCCGCTTTCCCTTGAGTGTTATCCTCAAGTTCATACGATGTTAACTTGTTATAGTTAATTTGGGGGAATTTCTTTATAAGACTTTCGTAAGTATAGTGGTCTATTTCTTCATAAGGAGCTAATTGGTAGTTCCCTCCATCATAAGGTAAGAACGAAACACCGTTGATGATATCCCAATATTTGTATACCCAGTTACCTACTTCAAACCATTCATCTTCTCTAACATACACAGTCATACTAGCATTATGTTCACACCAATTTAATTGTAAATTTTTATAATGTTTTAGTTGGTCCATAGCAGTAATATCTTTACGAGTTAAACATCCATCTGGTGATTTCACTGGGAACTCCAACACCCAAGTTGAAGCATCTTCTTTTGTCTGTCCGTTTTCTGGATGACAAGGAACTCCCTGCTCTTTAAGCATTGTAAATAGTGGGTCACTTGCAGCGATTCGGTATCTTCTAATATAATATTCTGAATAACGAGGGTGTACACCACTTGCTGAATCTACTAGTTGTGAGACAGTTCCTGAAGGCTTAACACAGGTAGTTGCCGCTGGCATATTAACACCTAAGAGTGATGAAGCTTTGCGAGAAATGCGTAATACACGGCTTTTAAGGGCCGCTAGTGCCTCCGATGTTAAAACCGAGGGGTTATCCATCTGCCCTGTTAAACTAACACCTAACAACCTTTCTACGTCACAATTCTTTTTCCACTCTTTGCGGAGATAAGAAAAATCAGTAAATGTACTTTGTATCATACCAAGCCAAGTAGCAGTCTCTACTTTATCTAGTAGTGTATCGAGGTTATCGGCCTCTCTTACAACTACTTCACTAAGGTTACAGAACTCCATATCCCTAAGCATTATTTCACCACAAGGATTGGTTCCTTGAATTAACGGGGCATATCTACGGGTAGGGGCTTTTTCTTGAGCTGATAAAAGATTAAAAATCCCACGTTCTCCAGTTCCAGATTTAGCTAATGCTCCCCACTCTACTAAGAAATCGGCTGCGGTAGGTTTATCGCGGTAGATTGCAGAATTGTTTGCCATTGCTCTACGTATAGGGAAAGGCCAATCTTTAGCGTGTCTCATTTCTTCATCATTAATATCTGACAATGATATCTGACTACTACGTCTTACACCACCAGCTACAACTATCTCTGCTATTTGATTTGTTATATCGTGGACTTCTAGAGTAGATAGTTTTCTACCTTGTGCATTGTGCATTGTCTCTCTAATAAAATCGTGCAGTCTTATCAATGGCTGTGGTCCTGATGACCTGCCGCCCATTGTTACCAGACGAGCTCCCTCGGGTCTTAATTGAGAATAATCAAAATATAAATTTTGTCCTTCGTATAAACTATTCATTAAAACCTTAACTGAATCTGCCCAACCTTCTCTTGAATCATCTATAACTACTAAGGGTTTGTCTCTACCCGATTTTATTTCAGGTATCTTAGGTAGTTTTTTTACTTCACTTTTTTCTACAGAAAAACCAAACCCTGTCCCACACATTAATATATGCAGACACTCTGCAAATGCATCAATAGTATTCATTCTTGCAAAAGAACAATTGTAAATAACTGTGTTGTCTTTACGAGCTGGTTCTCCAGCTGACCACAAGAATCGCATTGAAGGCATAACCGAAAAATTTAATAAATATTTTTCTATCTTTCTGTATGTCTTTTCAGGTATTAAATCCTTTCTTTCTGATTTTAAAAAATCTATAAATCTAGCCACTGTTTCAGGCCATTCTTCACGACGTTTTTCATCTTCAAGCCACCTTGCATAGGTCCGCTTGTAAATGAACTCTGACACTTCATTTCTAAACATAGGAAAATACTATAGGAGACAATAATACTTAAAGGTTTGCGGCCAATCTAGCCCACGGGTCTGACAGTAATATTTGCTGCATCTTTTCAAGTCGAGGGTCTGGTGTCCAGTGCTCAACTTCAGTGTAAACTTCAATGGTTGGAATGACAATTACATCTCCATACTTACGCACAGATTCACAAAACATCCAGTGTTCACAACCTCCTTTTGTTGCCCACCTTACATTATTCAAAACTTCTGTTTTAATCATCGCAACTCCTCCAAACGCAGAGTTTACTTTGACTGGTTTTTTATCCTTCCAATCTTTTCTGTCACTTTTTTCCCAGAAAGGATTTGCTGATAGCAGCATTCCCTTGCTTCCTTTAGTATCTTTAAGAGCATAAGAATCATAATAAGATAATTCTTTTGGTTCCCCCATAACACAATTAATATTTTGTTTGATGTTAGGTGTACACATTACTACTCCATCTTTAAAGAAAGGTATATAATCATCAACGATATGACCCGAAAAATCAACATCACTATCTATTAATAAAGTGTAATCACTATTGAATGGAGCGGCTTCATCTAAAAGACGGTTCCTATATTGAGTCATTAAAGTCATTCTTTCTGAATCTGTGACGTGACCAAAGGCAGGAGTATTTATATCTTCATATATAAATTGCCCTTTACGTTCACTCATCCACTCCTGAATTAACTTTCGCGTGTCATCCTTAGAGTCATTTTCATAGAAAAAATATTCTAGCTCGTATTCATTTTCAATAGCTTCTAGTTTAGAGAACATTCTATCTAAAAACTTTTCAGAATTTCTAAATAAACTTAAGACTGATATCTTCATTTTCCCACCATCTCAAAATAGTGCTCTGAATTCATTACCTTATCATCGATAAATAAATCAAACACAGGTTTATTCATCCGTAGTTCGTGAAATAAACATCCCCAATCTAACAATTGTTCGTAGGTTACGTGAAACCAATTTCCTTCCATTAATGTACCTCGGGCGGTCCAATATATAACCTCGTGTCCCTCCATATATAACTCGTTTATTTTATCAATGTTGTCCCTAATAGGAGCTGCTGTCTCGTATGAATCACCCTTACATATGGTGTCATCTATATCTACTATTACTATCATTTTTTCCATCCTTTTCTTTCGTAGGTAGCTTCTAGCCACTCTGGTGTGTAATAATCAGAACGTATCTTTAAATCGTTAGATGCGTCCCAAATATGTAACTTTAAATTTTCTTTTTCAATATTTTTTATTATTTTAATATCATCCTTATATCCTTTACCGCATTTCCGTGAATGTAATTCACCATATAATTTATCAATATAAGCAAAAGTGCCGTCTTTAGTAAATTTGTTAAATATATTATATTCTGCCCCTTCTGCATCTATTTTTAATATAATATAATCCTCTGGTTCAAATTTTGCTTGTATCCATTGACTTAAGTCAATAACATCAACAGTAATAGGATTGACAGTTGTTTTTTCGCTTAGTAAACTTGAAGATTCATTACCTTCATCATAGAAAGTTTGTTTTCCATTCTTATCCCAAGCACCTTTAGTAATAACTTTAATAGATTTACATCTAGATTTATTTTTTTCTGCTGTTTTAGTTAAAATATTTTTTAATTGGGGGGAACATTCAAAACTATATATCTTAAAATCTGCAGCTCCTTCCCAGTGGTCTAAAAATTGTTCTATAGATTGACCTCGATTGGCACCAACATCTATAAAAATTTTATTCATATCTTCTCCAAAAAATCTAAAAGGTATTGTTTATCTTGAGGAACTTGCCAAGCATCATCCTTATATATTTTTTCTGTTTTATTCCATTCTTCTTTATGTATAACATAATTCAGGGTTAACATCGTCCTTTCTTTGCTTTTAACTTGTGTTCCTCTATGCATTCCATTAGTATCAGCCATTAACACATCACCAAAATCTGCTGTAAGATATTTAATTTTATCTTCGCCATATTTAGATACTACTTCATCATAAGTCCATCTGTATTTAGATTCAAAGCCAGTGAGGTATCCTCTCTGTTCTCCTACATCGTTTATGCTACCCTCCACATATGTAAAGGGACCTCCTTCCATATCTACATCGTTTAGATAGAAAAAGAATTTTAGAAATTTAATTGAGTTAGGGTCTGAATGAAAGAAAAGAGTATTGTCTTCAGGAGCATCTGTAACAAAACTACGCCTTAAATTAAGAGTTCCAATAGCTGGTTTACATCTTAAATATTCCGTAGCAATATCTACAAGAGTATCATTTGTCATAATATCTATAATAGTTTTAGAATGGAGTAAGGGGTTCCTTATACATTTAAAATGAGGGGGAGCTAAATCATAAGCGTGTTCACCCTTTAACAATTCTTCTGTTTCATCCCTTAACTTCTCTAAAAGATTAATGTTGTCAAACTTAATTTTAGAATGTCCTTTAAGTGTTAAGTCAATTATATTTTCTTCGTGGTTTCTTACAGTTGATATAGGATACTTTATCATCCTGTTTAATTGTGCTCCTTCCCATAATCTTTTTTCGTTCATCCTTTCACCAACACACAAGCTAAAGATGGTCCATTAGAAACCATTCGTGGTCCTAGATAGAAATGTTCTACTAGTTTAAACTGACCTTTAAACAGTTCTTCGATAGACTTAGGTTGAAAATACCAGAAGTGCCCATCAAATGGTTCTTCGTGGTGTATTCTTCTATCGATAGGTAAGTTAATTATTAAAGTGTTATTACATATACGGTGCATTTTTTTAACAAAGTCTTCTACTTCTAGCACGTGCTCTAATACATCTAGTCCAAATACTATATCAAATGTTTTATCTTCTGGGTAATCAAATAAATCGCATATCATTACAGTGTCATCTTCAAAACGTGGGTCCATTTCACACCCATACTTTTCTTTTATGTCTAACTGATTTAATAAAATATCTGAGCCGCATCCTATATCTAAACAGCTTTCGCCTTTAATGTATTTTTTAACTTTACTTATAAAATTTAATTTGTGTAAGGTTTCTAGTTCTTGGTCTTTTAATGGCATATGGTCACGGTATTCTGTTTCATAATAATCTTTTAAGTCTACTTCATAGTCTCTAAAAATTACCTGACAATTACCACATTTATATATGTCTGGTTGGGTTTCGCTCATTACGCTATCACAACATCTACAATTCATATTTACCTCTCGCTAATTCAAACTGCCACGGATAGTCTATATCAAAAGCTTCTTCTTCTTCAATGGGCATCAGTATAGGGTTACCTCTTTTCCAAGTCCCTTCGTGGTCTCCCATAAATTTACCTTTTCCTATTAGGTCCATTCTACTTCCATACAAAGCGTGTGCAGCTTCATAAGTATGTTCTACGGCTTTTGTATTTAATAATTCTTGTCCTTCAGGCCACGGTGTAACCAATTCATAATCAGCGTTCCAGTAATAATTCTTTTTCTTTGTGACTGCAAACATACTAACAACACCGTTTATACTAAAAGTGTGGTGGAACTTTTTAATTGTTTCTGGTTTAAGAAATGGTAAACAAGGGTTAATCATCATTACGTGTTCATATGGCAGTTTATTATACCATTCAAACATAGTTCCCACTTCACTTTCAGCAGTGGCAGATTCTTTAGTCCTTTCAAATATATTTACTTGTTCCCCTAATGCTACCTCTATTAATTCTGGTTCATAAACTGAAACATAAAAGTGTTCCATAGGTATGCCTGATTCTTTTACTTTCCTAATAGCTAATTGGAAAAGATTGGTGTCACCCAATGGTTTTAACATCTTAGCGGGTAGTCGTTCAGAAGAAAGCCTAGCCTGTATTATGGTGCAAAGTTGCTTTGTGATACTGCTCACCTCCCCCTAAATTATAAAACGATACGTCTGGATAACTAGCCATTGCGTAGTTCCAAAAACTATAATACTGTTCTAAAAAAGACCCTGAGTTACTTGGCATTGTTGTTTTGCCCGGCTGAAATGCGTGGTCTCCCTTCGCAATAGCTTCGGGTCCATCTAATCCTACAAAATCTAAGGAACTAACACCCAATTCTGCTGCAAAAAGTATCATCCTTACACAAGCACCAAGTTTACTATAGAACCTAGTGTGCATACAGAAATACTTTTCATAGTCATCGAAGGTATAGTTTTTCCATTTTGATTCGTGTATTTCAACACCAACATAAGGGTTAAACCTATTTCTATATTCTAACCACTCTTTGTTTTGTAAGTCTGGTTCAGCCATCATCATAGCTAAATCTACTTTTGTATTTTTTAACACAGGGTGTAGATAGAAATGATTGACACTCCAAACATAATCATATGTGTTAAGAGTCTCCCACGATAATGTGTTAGTTGAACCCCCTCCCCCTATTAGTAATACGGTTTTACCTTTATATTCTTCAAAGGCAGGTAAATTTTGATATATTATCTTTGTGTTTGAAACGAGGTTGTCACTGAATTTAGGAAACATTGTCTGACAGTCAATAACCCTATTGTGCCAATTCCACCACCAAAGCATTTATCCCCTCAACTTCTTTCTTATTTCTTCTTCCCCTTCAGTAGGGATTATTTCTGGATGTCCGTATGCTTTTTCTAACTCTCTTATTCCACTAACCAATTTAAAAAGTCCTTGTGGTTCAACGCTAGATAGCTGGTCTGTGCCCCACATACTTCTATCTAAAGTAATGTGTCTCTCTATTATGGTCGCCCCTAAATACACAGCTGCTACTGATGTACCAAGTCTGAACTCGTGTCCACTATAGCCTACATCGCAATTGAATTTATCTTTAAGTGTCTTGATTCTAGACAAATTCAAATCTTCTAATTTGGCTGGATAAGTGGAATTACTGTGTAGTAATGAATATTTATAGCCACTAAACTGTGTGTTATATCTTAATAGTTGAACAGCTACATCTATTTCATCTTCTGTACTCATTCCTGTAGATAGAATCACATCTTTTCCACTCAAAGACGCTGCATTAATTAATGTAAGATTGGTCAACATCGCCGATGGTATTTTAATAAAAGGTATATCATACCCTAACAAGAAATCTAAACTGTCTCTATCCCAAGGAGATGCGCTCCATCTAATACCTTGTTTTTTACAGTAAGCATCTATTTCATCATAATCTTCCATAAGAAATTCTATCTTCTTTTTGTATTCTAAGTAAGTCATCCTACCCCAAGGTGTATCTCGCATCACAGACTTCTGATGTTCTGGTACGCATACTTCTGGATTGCGCTTTTGAAATTTAACTGCATCACATCCTGACACAGCTGCGATATCAATTAACCTCTTTGCTATATTGATATCACCATTATGATTAATTCCTATTTCTGCTATAATGTATGTATTCATTTTTTCTCCAGTAATACCATTCTATGTGTCCCAGTTCCGTCTAATTTAAATGAACGTGGTGGTCCTACTACTTCCATAGATGTAGAACGATAATCTTTTACATTGTCTGTTACTACTTTGAATCCGCTTTTTCCAATTAAATCATTAAAGAAATCTAAGTTATACCATACCCCTGTGTATTCATTTGCTCGGGCGCAGTGCTTACCTCCTCGTATTTCCCAACCTTCCTCTTCTAAAATTGTTAATGTAACAAATATTTTAGTATCTGTTGTAACATTATTTTTAAAATTATCAAAGAATTGAGTAACTAAGAGAGGGTTTACGTGAGTAAAAACAGAATAAGCATATACATAATCAAACTTAACATCAGAAAAGTTGGTACTAAAATCACCTAACTCTATAATAGGTACTTTAGACACCAGATTGTTAGTTATAACAGCAAATCTAAAGTCTTCTATCCACCCCTGTTCTTTGTCAAAACCATAATAATTTTCTTTATTTAAATAATTAATTAATTCGTAACCCAATCTTCCCCCTGCACACCCGACATCTAAAACTTTATGATGAGGTTTCATCCCCATTTCTTTTAAGAACTGAACATCCGATTGTTTTTCTTTTGTGAATATTTTATAACTCATAATTTCACTCGTGGTATTCCTTCGTAGAGACTGCTCTTATTAGAAGCTATTTCTAGTTGGGTACCCTTGGATAGTAACCATTTATATAAAGCTTCTGACGCTTTGCAAGTTGCTTCTACCTCCCAATCTAGTATATACCCGGGATTATGCACGTCACTATTTTCATCATAAAAATGTTCGTATGTTTTATCTTGATTCCACCCTGTTTTCATTTGTTTATAAGTTAAATCCCACCCTATACATATCACTCGACTAAAGCCAAAATGTTCTAGTGCAAAGACTACAGTCTCGTACATTATACCGGGCCCTACTGGTCGTTCGACAGGGTTGTTTGTATAAGTCCAATTTTCAAAGTTAAGAGCGTTAGCTATGAATACATTATCTCCATCTAACCTGAATAAAGGTACTCTGTAAAAACAATCAATCTTTTGAAACAAACTCCATCTTACACCATACGCAAAATTACTACTTGCAATCACCATCGGACCATCTTCACCATAATCAAAGTGTATACCGTTTTTATCTGGTAATGGTAAATTACAACAGTTCCAAAAATGATAGTCAACTATATCAGGAGCTTTAAGATAGGCTTGTTTAACTGCTATTACTACTCTATCTTTAGATATTTCTTTTAGTTTTTCTTCTGAAAAATCATTAAGGGAGGGTCCACAATTTAATAGAATACATTCTTGGCCTTTATGTACATCTTTTAAGTGCTTAATTGAGTTCATATTCCTTCACATTACGTTCTGGTAAATAAGAGTAGGTCTCTTTGTTTATATAACTTTCTTGTTTGCTTAAACAAGGTCGTAAATAGAACACAATAGCATCTCGCAGGTTACTTCCCTTTTTAGGGATAGTAGCTCGGTGTATTATATTTGGTGTGAAAATAGCACTGGTACCTTGAGGTCCAGTTAATTGTTGTATCTCTAATCCATCATCTATAAATTTTCTTATTTCAGATGGAGGAACTCTACTACGAGGGTAAAATTGAACTCCGGTAGTGTAATGAGGTGATACACGGTGGGTGTATATCTTTTTTTCTATATATTCTAAGCATCCACTGGTTGGTGTTACTTCATTTAAATACAAAAAAAGTTTAATAAATTCTTGTGGACAGTCATCGTAATGCCATATCCACGATGTAGCTTCTTTGCCTTCCATTTTATTTCTATATGGTTGGACAAATTCTACTTTAAGATTTGAAGAAAAGATTTCTTTTTCAATGATAGGCATTACTATATCAGCATACTGTGATATTTCTTCAATGTCAAACCAATCATTTAATCGATAAGCGTGGTCATCTTCAAAACAACCTTCCATCTTATCTATTTTAGTTTTAATTTTATCAGCAATAATAGGGACAAGGTCGTTAGTTTTAATTAAACTAGTGTCGACTGTTAGATTATAAACTGAAGGGCCGTCTTCCCCTTTATAGTTAGAACGACAGTTATTGTAATGTAAGTTATAAGTGCTCATTGATAATCAATAAGTACTCTGTCCCCTTCAAACCGAGACACAGTTGTAAGTATACCTATTGCAGGTCTAATACCCACTACAGCCATTTAAATCCTCACAATTTCTTCAGTCACTTCTTTTTTTACTTCTTTTTTAGCTGGTGTACTAACGACTTCAACGTCCATACCTTCGTCTTTTAGTTCTTCAACTACTTCTTTTATCGCCTTTGTAGCGCTTCCTTTTTTAGATTTTTTAGTCATAAGTACCCCTAAGCGGACCCTGATATAACTTTATAGGTTGAACCTATAAGCGCTGATTCGTGCATCTCGGTGTCGCCCCAAGGAACCATAGTTCCTGAAAGTGAATCCCAAGCCAAACCAACTACTACTGTGTCGGTTTCGCCTACTGCTGACGAACTAGCTACGATAGTATCCCAATATTGAGCTCTTCCGTTTGGTGTACATTTAGCTGTAAAGCCTACACATACTCCAGTCGGATTGTCTTTTGGATACCATTCGTATCGTGTAACTATATAATCTACGTAACAACTTGCCATATCTTTCTACTCCTTTTTTATTTTTTTGTCTTTCTTACCCTCTTCGGCAGGCTCTTCTTCGTCCCATACTTCTTCGCCCATTTCTGGGCCAGTTTGGGCTTCTTTAAGAAAAGATAGCGCTTCTGGGCTTTGCTCTTGAACGGCATTTATAATCGCCTCCAATTGTTGTAACCTCGATAAGAGATTTCTGTTCTGTGTTGTTAACCAGTTAAGGTTATCGGACATTTCTTCATTTGTTGCCATATCATTCACCTAATTTTTTCCACAACCGCAGTGTGAACATTTACACACATTTAGTTGTAATAACCTATTCTTACTGAATCTATTTATACCTTTCGCTCGAAGATTCTTAATTTGTAGTCCGGCCTTGCCGTCATTTTTGTACCAACCATACATTTCACCGGGCTCATCATTATAAATTGTCTTAAAAACGAAAGCAATATTGTCATTTTTCCAACCAGCATTAATTAACTCAGTGGCGATTACGTTGTTCTCTGTGTGTCCACTGTGCCCTCCTGCAATACTCTTCTCAATTAATTTGTTTACACAATTTCTGATAGGTCTTATGAAATCTGTGTTGTCTATTTGAGGTATTTTCTTTTCCTCTATTTCATTAATTTTATTGACCAAAAACTCTACACTATTAGTGGGTGTATGTTTAATATCTAATTCCACACAAACATATCTTAACAAATCTTTTGCTGCCAGTTCATTTCTATCGCGAGGTATTTCGAAAGACTTAATTCTAGGCCAAGCTGATAATGACTCTATTTCTTTCATTGAATATTGTAATGTCTCTGTTAAATCTAGTTGTATACAATGTCTACCATCAAACTTTAACGTTTTTTTGTCTAAGTAAGGTGTGTTTACCATTCTTCTTAAACAAGTTACACTATTATTAATACAGTGCTGGTCTAATGTTTTAAGTTTATATTTAACTTTTAAAAATGTAAGGTAATCTCTAATAACTTTCCGTTTTAAATATCGGGGGATGTCTAATTTATTAAAATCAACGTTTAACTGAAACCCCCGACCTCCAGTATAATATATACGTGGTGTAATATTACGAGGTTGACAATACTGGTCGTAGAACTTACGAACATCGTTTAAACAGTTTTTTACATCATTGTCGTCATCAAAATCAAACCATATAGATTCTATAATAGCACTATCATAGTCCTTATCAACTTCGAAAGCATAGACACTAATATAACAATTCCTTTTACCGGAATATTTTTTAACTAGTTCTTGTCCTTCTTCTGCTGTTCCAAACTTGGCGATTCTTGCGGGTATTCCAAACTCTCTGTACATTCCAATTCCTCCATTTCTACAACCCAAGAAGTGGGGATGCATATAAAATCTACCCCATCAAAATCGGTGTAGTGATATACTACAACTATAGCTCGTTCATCTTGAGCTGCTACTTCTCCAATTGTTTCACAATAACATAGATGTTCACTAGGGTCTTCTAAGTTTATTTTCTTTGCTCCTCTTTCATTTGTGGCATCTAACCATTTCACTTTCATTAGTGGCCCATTTTTTCCTAACATTTTGTTGACTCCTTCCATTCATCAAACAACATTGCTACTACAGTATTATCCCCTGCGTGTTTATAGTATTTTGAATTAGGTGGTGTTTCATCTACAAAGATAGGGTCTTGAGGACGGTCAAATAGTAACCGGTCATAGGGTATTTGTTCTATTTTTAGCCATCTCTCTACATCCATCTTATTTTCTAAAGTGTTAGATTTAGTAGACCATATTGTTATATGGTGTTCATTTTTTCTAAGCCACATCATAAATTCGATGACGTTGATTAAAGGTTTAGTTTTATGGCGTATAACTCCTTCTAAACCAAAAATTAAATTCACAGGTTTAATCTCCAAGCTAAATATTCCACTGCTGCTGGGTAAAAGATAACAATGAATACCATTACATCTAAATGCCCTGTCCAGAATTCAAGTGTGTTCATAGCGTAACTCGCTTAATCCATTCCTTCCACATTGGGCCTACTGCCGCTTTCCAGTCATAATATTTCAATGCATACTTTCGGGCATTTTCCCCGTGTTCTTTGCATACATCTTTATTGTTATAATAATATTCTAATGCGTCTGCCGCTTTTTGTTCATCCCATAGTGCTCTCATAGGTGCTGCTCGTATAGGTGTGTCCCACATCATATCTTTGTATGGTACAAGGAAACCTCTATCGCTTTCAATTAAATCACCGCCTCCGTCTAAACCGTGAGGTAGTAACATTTCTTCTGGACACTCTGGTTTGTCAGCACCTACTAACTCATAACTTGTAGTGTAATTACAAATTATATTAGGAACTCCACAAGCCATTGCTTCTACAGTAGGTATACCAAACCCTTCTCCACCGGTAGGTAAAGCGTGTACATCCATCAGATTGTATATGTTAACCATACCCATATCATCGGGATGCTGTCCTCCTTCTAAGCTACCCATTGTAGGTGGCATTAGGTAATCAGCGATGTCGTACACGTGAGGTCCTGCCATATATTCAATGTTCCATCCCATATGGTCAGCCCAATCCATATGTAACATTAACTTAGCATCTTCTGGTTTGAGGTTATTCCTCTCTACAAAGATTTTAAACGACCTCATCAAACGAGGTATGTTTTTACGGTGTTGGTTACGTGCTACACAACCCACGATAAATGTATCTGGATTTGGTTTAGCTACGTTTATTGGTTTAAAGAAATCACAATCTACCCCGTGAGGGATATAAGTAATTGGATTTGGTGGACTCCAGTCAGGGAAATCTTCTCCCATCACGGTCTTACCATACTGAGACATAGCTATAGGGTAGTCTACGTGTTGTAATGTATTTTGCCAATGAGGAATTGATGGTTGACCATCTATGGGTATAATACTAGCTAACTTAAATCTATCTCTTTTAGATTCCCTCCAACCTTGTTTGGCTAACTTTTGATATTCTTGAAAATTAAGTTTATCTCCTTCTTGAGAAGCAAACGGAAGATTAACTCCTGAAGGTTTCTTTGCTTCAGTCATATAAGAAAACATTTGAATATCTAAATGGGTAAATACTAAATCAGGGTTGAATATCTGCATCCAACTTGCAAAAGATTTTTCCCCGAACTTTTCTTCACCGGGGTGCATTAAAGGTAGTAACTCTATTGTTACTTTCTTTTCTTCTTGACCTAATGGCCAAGGCATTTCGTATTCTGGTTCGTGTTTCGTATTCTGGCACCCAGCATATCCTACTGTGTGTCCATCGTCCGCAAAAATACTAGCTATATTCCGTGTGTTAGTTCCAAACCCTGTTGGAGCCCACGGTGAATCACTTACTGGCATTATTTTCATTTTATCACCTATTGTTTAATAGCGATGATATCTTGTTTACTTACTATTACTGTTCCTTTCTCTCCAGTTAAATATACAAACGTTTCATCGTCATTTACTATCTTTCCTCTACCTACTTTCGTGCGGTCCTCTTCTCGCCACACAATCTTTACTTCTTCGTCCTTTAAGTACGAAGCTAATCCTGATACATTATCTTTATCCATTTCTTGTTCCCCCCTTTTCGGGTACTACTAAAATGGTGAGATATCTATTTAAAGTTATTGCAAGCGCTTAAATTGTGCCATCGGAATAAAAGCATAATGGCTTAGTTCTATTGCACCTCTATCAGTACGGGCATTATATCCGAACCTCATACTAGCTTTCTCAAAATCTACATAATATATCCCATCTGTAAAATTAATGACGAAGAGAGCTTTGTGTCCTAAACCAACAAGACGGAGTGCTTTCCTTATCTTGATTGAAGGAACAATAGTTTCATCGTAAGCATCGTGAGTATTACGTCTTGATTTTATTTCAACAAAGATGTTTGATTCTACATCCCAAGAACAATAATCAAAGTGGTCATATTTACCAAGCTTCTTGAATTCAGGTCTCTTTGGGTATATTTTACTAAGCTCTTTTATAACTATAGGTTCTTTAGCAAGACCCCAATCGTAGTCTTTCTTTACATTTACGTACTGTTTTTTAATTACCATATTATCATCAACAGCCATAATGTTAAAAAAGACCCAACTAGAAGTATAATTTCAGCTTCTTCTATATCTCTTGGGTTATGCCATATACTTCTTATTCTATCTATCATAAAAAATATACTCCTATTATCATACCAAAGCCTATTCCAAACATCATACCAGCCATAGTGTCCATCAATCTATTAAAGTTATTATCACTCATAATTTTGTTCCTCTGTATTTTAGTAGAATGTTCATTATATCTGAATTTCTTTGTTTGGTTCCCTCATTACAAGGACAGTTCCATCTTCTACATCTAGGGCAGCTCATTGCTTCTCCTCAGTGTCTAATAGCCACGTCGTTATAAAACATTCAGGGCACGACCATCCTTCAGCGTTTCCCACTGTTTTCTTAAACATAATGCAGTGACAGTCGGCACAAACTGGTAATGCTATTTCTTCTTTCATATAAAGTCCAATAGCTGTCTTTGCTTTTTATCCATCACAGTTATAGGTGGTTTTTTGGTGATGTATTGTTCTAACCCGAACTTCTGTAATAGATTATTAATAACATCCCAATGATATGTGACATCTATCTCATTTAAACTATGAACTTGTTCCATTAACTTATAGCCTTCGTTTGCTTTGTAAAAACTAAACTGAGTTCCCGGACTGAGCTTCATATTAATCGTTAATGCTTCTCTGGCTAGTTGCATTATTAAATCGTTTTGTGTCTTGTATTCACTCATTTCACGATTCATTGTGCGCATCTGAACAAAATCTTCAAGCACATAATTTTCCATATTGTATAAATCTTTAATAAATTCATCAGTAACAGTATCGTCTAATCTCGCGGCAATAAGTTTATCTAAAACTATACGATAAAACCTAGACCTACTCTTAGATTTAAAAGTAGAACCGTGCTTTACAAGGGTATCATCTTCTTTACGAAGAACATAGTTACCTATCTGTATCCAAAAACCTTCTTTAAATACATCTTTCTCTACTTCAATCCACTGAGGTTCTGAAGCGGGAAATACATCTTTAGTTGCCTTTTGTAAAATATGATTGACTTCATCTACCTCGACATCTGCATTTGTATTAACACCGTCTGTATGTATGTACACCACGATGTCACCTTTAGACAACTCTATAGATTTGCGAGCTCCCATTATTAACCAACGAGCTATACCGGTAATAGCAATACCAACAGACAAATCACCATAAGACATATAGGGATTAGTATTAGCTCCGTAGAAAGTATTAACCATAATCTTCAAAGCATTAGACGCACTCTTTGCTTCGTGCGTATTTTGCCTTTTGTATGGTTCTCTCATCTCTTTAAATTGTTTACACATAATATATAATCCAGACTTATGTGTTTGGTCAACTTCGATAATAACATTTTTCCCTATTATCTTATCTGGTATCACTAGTGTCATTACATCTTCACTTTGAAGGTGCCCTGTTCTACATCCAAATCTACGGATGTCATAATCTTCATAACCTATTATGCGTGTAGTATCTGGACCTAGATTAAGAGACATAGCTATACTAGGATACATAGATTTGAAATCTATTTTAAAATTTTGCTTATGAAATCCGGGTTTATACAAATCAATGTGAGCTGCTTGATAGCTGTTGTGCTCGTGTCTATCTTTATTCTTATCAAAAGTTAAGATATTCTGCTTAAACAAAGACCTTCCTTGTAATACCTTAGTCATAAAGGCGTCTGAGCCATTTAACAGGTTAGCTAATGGTACCTTCAAGAGCTCTGCAATAAACAACTGTTGGGGAAAGTAATGGTCGAACAGATGTTTAGTAACGTCTACATCACTAATGACATAATCATATATCTCTTCGTATGTGTAATCTAATAAACTTTTACCAGCCCAGTCCAATTCTAATGGGTCTTGCCCGTAAAATTTAGCAACACTTTTCAAACTCTTTTCCATACCAGATAACGCATAATCTCTGCGCGTAAAGTTCATAACATCCCCAATGATGCGCCCCCAACACTCCATTGTATTCTTTTTTAATGTTAAATTTTGTTTAAGTTCTGTCTTTCTAAATTCTCTATTAAAGTAAGGTTCGATGGCTATCCCGTGTTTCTTTGCTCGGAATTGTATCTGTGGTATATCATATGCTATATTGTTATAGCCGTAAATAATGTCAGGATCATATTCTAATATATAATCTAGGAAACCCTGTATACAAGGTTTGTCATTGCAGTCTTCATCCCAGAAAAATACTTTATGTTTATTGTCATCTGTCTTAACACCTATAGAAACAACAGGATAGGCTTCTCCAAAAGGAAATGTACTATCAGCAGAGTAAATCTCTATATCAAAACACATTGTTTTCACGTGAGGTGCCGTGAATTTACTAAAGAACTCGGGATGTTCAATACATATGCGCTCTACTTCATTTCGTGTTACACCATCTAAATGTGAATGAGGTGGTAGTTTATCCACACCAAGCTCACCAATATTTTCAACATTGTACTTGTTATAGCGAACTCGTTGTGTTTTACCTAGAACTTTATAGCTATCTCCTTCTGTATTAGGGATGTAATATGAATGTGTTCTTGGGGATTTAATAACTATTTTGTTACCCCTACTCCACAAAATAACTTGTTGAGCTCCAGTCTGTTTATTAACAGTTTTATGACTTGAATCAGCTATCAGTGGAACTTTCATCTATCTCCTTATCTTCTACGTCGTTCAGCATTTCTAAAAAGATTGTTGCCTCTTGCACTGCCCACCAGAAGACCTTGTGCAGAATATGCTCATCAGTTCCTTGATTACTTGAAGCTGACACCCCAATTAAATCTATAGGTGCTGTCTCTTTGGCTTTTTCTTGATGATATTGAGCACACGCCCAAAGGTCTCGAATCCATCTATCTCTAACCTCTCTTGGAATGTCCATCATAGGTCAATTACCTCTGGTATTAAACCTTTCTTGCGTAAATGTTCAAGCTGTGTCTTAGTATAACGGTAAACTAAATCAGATTTTTTATCTGACTGTACTGCCCACTTTCTTACTATAATATAATCATTAACTCTCACCCACATCTTTCTTTTTAATCTTCCACCTATCCTCACCATTCGTGTGTTACCATCTTCACAAAAAGCTACAAGACGAGACCCTCCACTTATCTCTTTAACTACCCCCATTAGTTCCCCTTTGGGTCCATAAGGTAGTTTAACTCTCTTAATTAATTCTGGATTACTCAAGCCACGATTCATAATTTTCCTCCTTTGCTTCTACCACCGGAGCTGTTTTTAGAACCCTAGTGCCTAACTTTGTCTTCTCTAATGTAAAAGGGTCCTGAACTTCTACATCGATGCAATGGCGACTTATGTATTCGTCTGCCACCTCAGGCCAAGTTGTTTTCATTAATTCAATTGTGTCATTAACAACATCAAACCAATCAATCTTTGTGCTAGGTTCTTTAATCATCGGCGATTTGAAGTATAACCTTTTGCCGTTATCTTCTTCTATTTCTAAAAATCCTAACATTTGTAAAGAAGTTAGTAATGGATTGATGCTCTTTTGAGCAAATGGAAGTCCTGCACTTCTGGCCGCTTTCTGTATCTCCCTAACTGTCATCTTTACTGTCTCACTAGTTACCATTCCAAACGCATCCATCTCACTATCTGGTATTAGATGTAATATATCTGTGCCGTGAGAAGGCATCTGTAAACACTCTGTCACGAACGCATCAATATATATTTGTATAGCTAACCAATTATGTTTAGGTGTAACAAGACCATATTTTTTACCATCTCTTTCTACTGTCATTATCTCGTTAGGAAAGAAACGAGCTACCCCATTAATTAATTTTAAAAGGTAATGTATCTTACTACGAGCTATAGGGAATAGTGAAGGTATGATATCAAATAAGAAAGGTGCACAAGGATTGCGTATCTTTACTCCTGCTGAATCATCTCTCGATATAATACAAGTTTTAAAATGTTCTCTGAGCTCTTGTATTTCTTCTTTAGACATTGTCTCTAGATTCTGAGCTGGTTGCGACATCTGTTGTAGCTTATACCGTAATACTTGTTCTGTTTGTTTAACTGTAGGGTTGGTATGGGTTATCATATATCTACGCTCTAACTCAGCATCTAGAAACGCATCTCCCTTTTTGTTTTCCACAGCTTTGCACATAAACACGAACTTAGGGTAAAGCGTTTGTTGACGGATGTCACCAATAGTAACATCAGTTCTTTTCCTTATTGCCGGTCTATCATCTGCCCACGTCTTGAGTATTTCAATAATATTTTCAGGGCACTTCTGTGCTTCAGGGATAGCTATGAATCTAGAATTATTTAAAGTATCCATATCATACCACAAAGCAGTATCTGATAACTGTTCAATTACGGTATAACTTATACCTGTTCCTTCTAATAAACCAAAGACAGCATTCATAATAACTGTCTTTCCTGTTCCACTGTAAGCATTGATTAGAAAGTTAGTATCTTCTAATAGGTATGCAACTGCAGCAGTAACTGCTAACTTATCTTCACCTATAATGGGAACTAACTCTCCCTTTTCATTACGCACATTGTGAAAGTATCTAACTAAATCTGTTAATTCAAATTGTTTGTTCATATCACTTTCCATATTACATTAACTATACTGCATAAGCAGTAAACTCTTACCTGACTATGTACAGGTATTTCCATAGGTATTATATCACCCATTCAATTGCGATACTCCTTCGCCTTTCTTAAATCTATTATATTATTCTCTAGTAATCTTATAGCATAACTTTTGAGTTTCTTATCAGCTATCCTAGGAAATAAATCTTTTATTATTAAAAAGAAATCAATTAATGATGTCATCGGTTTATTGTCATAATCAACCAACTTTAAAACGACTTCTTCTGGAACCACCCACTTAAAATCTCTAATCTTATTCTGGTGGGGTGATTGTAATGACGGTCTAAAAACTTCTCTCATAAACGCTTTATCTTCAGTAGGTTTAAGGTCGTACCCATTCATCTTCAGACCTGATAATGTAGTTATTTTTGTTCTTGTAAACTTGTGGATAAGGTCACAAGGATTAACATCATTATCAAAACAGCCACTAAAATATCTTTGAAAATGAGAGTGAGTGCTAAGATTAACACTAAGGTAGTAGATGGTATCGTCTCCTTTTTCTGAGTAGACGCCATATGTATAATCGTGTATCTGAGCCATTCCGCGCTTACAGAAAAAACATTCATTGCCTTTCGGCTCCCAACAATCAACACGTTGTTTCTTAGAAGAAGACCAATGTTTAATTCTATGTAGCGGATTAATGAAGGCAAATTGACCGAGGGCGGTCATTGAGTCTGATAACCAGACTCTCGCACTCTTCGGTGATTTTATCCAATCACTATACTGGCTCAATTCAGTCTTCCAACTGCTTACCCGAAGAACCGGATGCGTTTTCAGCACTGTTGTTCTTCTTCATAAGACGGAAATACGGTTTGTTGTCGCCCTCTTGGTAATAAGAGTTCTTAAACATAACGAATTCCTCGCCAGTTTCTTGGTTTCTACCATTGTAGTAGATATCTCCATTCTTGCTTTCATTACGGAACATTCCGCAAATCAAATCCAATTCATTTTTGTTACTAGGCATATATTTCACCTGCATCTCATAGAACGATATGGTATATAAAAGTTATTAAGCTGTTTCATATCTACCTGTTTCTGGATTTAATCTTAATCCCTTTTCTTCAGCTTCTTTTGATAACTCTTTATCAAACTGTATTACAACTGCATCTACAGCATCTTTCATACCGAATAAACAACTTCCACATATCCATCTACCAAAACTTATTTTAGCAAACTTAGATGACGTTGATTCGTCGTTTTCTTTGACAGGGTTTGCACAAAACGTGCACTTACCTAATACAGCATTAGCTCTAAATCCACGCATTAACTGTATAAGCCCCCAGATGCTCCTTCAGGTAACTCTTGCTTCTCGCCTTCGTTCTTGAATGTCATCTTAAGATATTCATCTTTGTGTAGCTTATGCAAATGCGTAGCTAAATCTTTAAAGCCCTCGAACACGTCCATAATAGATGTTTCACCATCAGGTGCTATCTCAACTGACATAGCTCCTATTCTTAATACGTGTTTTTCTTGAACCAGTCTCTCCATACGAGAGTTTTGATTGTCGAACATTTCAGCCCACTGTTGAGCTTGTCCTTCATACTGTTCCACTGCTGCCATCCCCTTGTTCTTCTCTTCTTCTTTCATTTTCTTTCACTTCTTCTTCTGCTTGTTCTATTATATGGGCCATTATTTTGACCATACTCCAATTGAGTTTATACTCTTTGTCGTAGAACCCTAATTTATGTAAGGCTTTTGTTATGGATTTTCCTAACCCAAAACTTTCACCTATCTTATTATCTAAATCATTCATAATACCTTCTAATTCAGTTAACCTTGCTAATATCTCGTTTACGTTCTCAATAAAGGGCCACCAATTATCACCTAAATCGGCGTTTCTTCGGTGTATCCTGTCTCGGAACTGATTGTTTTCTTCCATCGTTATTCATCCTCCATATTTGTTTCTTGTCATTTCTTTTGTGTAGGTAACACACCTCTCCTCTACTATCTCTATAAGGTCTGATTACACCCAAATAATAATCTTTACAATTATCGTAGGTTGGTTCAAGACCTCTTTGTTTCACTTTTGACATTAGTTTGTCTTTCATTTTATTGGCTTTACGCCACATATTTTTAAAGTGCTGAGCTTTCATCCTAAATAGTCACACACCATTTTGATAGATTCCTTTAAAGATTCATTGTCTGTAATGTCTGCTATCTCAAATTCCATATCCTTTAACATTTTGAGCGCATCTTTTCTAGACATATATCTTAAAAGAATTCCAACCAGATGTAAGCCTTCACCTCTTGTCGTTACCATAAAAACCTCCTCCTAACATTGCATCGAATATATCATCGATGTCTTTCATTAACTTATCTGCGGGTCTCATCATTTTTATTATAGCATCTATAGCTTCTAATAAGTCAGGTGTCACCGCCGATTCGTTTTCTTTTAACACTTCCTTAATTGTCTTGAGCCTTTCTATAAGCTCTTTATGTGGTATGTGTATGTTTTCAAGCATAATAGCTCCCATCAAAGTCCTTTACTTTACCTATCTCTTTCTTTGTTTTATCCACCTCTAGTTTAAGGTGTTTAAGCTTTTGTTCAAAGAACTTTATGTATGCAACTAAAATAACTTCATCAGCTCTTGATAACTTGTTTGAAGACTCAATTGTTTTCAAACCATCTGTAATCGTAAAAGGTGTTATATTGTTAAAAATGCCCACCCACTGTTCAAATAATTTCATATCAGTTTTTGTTAAAATTGATTTGATGTCTATAGTTTTAGTCTCATCCTCTAGACCCTCAATGAACGTTTTAATGATTTTTGTCATATTTCTCAATTGTGATACGCCCCTGAATCGGTAATGATTGAAGGAGGCACTTCTTGACGTGCTGGGTCGTCGCCTACCCTACTCTTAGCTGGTTTAATGACCACACTAGGCTAAAAGTCACTTGGTTAAGTTTTAAGTCACCACCAAAATTGGTGACGTTCCTTTGGGCGTATCGATTTGGGATTGGGGCCCACCTTTATAAAAGTTTTTGCCACAATTTTCTTAGATTCCAGCGAACTGGGTTCGCTATTCTCTCAACTTCAGTCACACCTTTCATATTCGCAATGTCTTCCCATTTAACAGACTTTCTCTCAGCATTCCTATACATATCTCTCACTATTTTGGGCGGCAAGGCCCAAACTCTCTTGTTACGTGGCTCATCCTTTCTTATAAGAAAAAATGAACGGCCCCCGTTTTTCTCATTCTCAAGGGCATAGTCTATTTGGTGTTGAGGTATGCTTCTACTTCTACCATAGAATAAAGGAAATGATTTAGCTCTCTTGGTGGTTTTACATTCAATAAGAACTGCTGTTCCCTTAAACACTGCCATAAAATCAGCTGGTTGCTTCTCAGCAACTGCCTTTCTGACAAATCTCGATACATCATTCGTATCTTGTATTCTAAACCAAAAGCATTTTACTTTTTTAAGCGAAGCTCTGACTTCTGCTTCGAAGTTTTTCCCAGTGTCCATAACAAGACCTGAAAATAGAAGTAGAACCCGATAAATAAAAGTAACCTTTCGAGCTCAGTCATTTTAGTTTATACTTTTTCATTACTTTTAGTATCTCATCGGCAGTCGGTCTGCGCTTACCATAGTGTTGCCGCAAGAGCCTTCTCAGCGCACGAATATCTACCAAATTACACACACCCACACCGTCGTAACTATTATTGAAAATGTGGTTATAATAATCCATTCAGTGTTGGTTAGATACATTAATCATACCACCAATAAAGAAAGACGCAAACCATAACATAGCTTACAATAAACAATATTTGAGAGTCTTCTATACTCATCTTTTCAGCCTCTTCCATAATAAATATAATACACCTATTATGGGACCATCTATTATTGATAAGAATATTATAAGCTCTATGGTTGTCATCCTAAACACTCCACGCACATACATAGTTCGCAGTGTATAAATAAATGATGAACTCTCTTGCACACTGTGCATTCAGTTCTTGAATGTCCTGCTGGTAACATCATTGTGTGTCCCAGTTAGTGTTAGATTTTGCTTTACTTCTTATTTGTTGATTACAGTTGTTGCACCTTAGTATCTTTTTCTCATATATCGAATCGCAAAGTTTGCACCAGTTCCATTTATCATATCCACCAGCTATTATAGGTGGTCCACAACTAAACTTCATCCCACTTTTATAAGCTACATTCTGGGCTTTAGTCATAGTAACCACACCATTCCCATTTACTCTTCATAAAACCCTCTCTTAATGCACTTTTCTAGCCATTCGTCTTGATATCTCAGTGGCATCTCAGCTTCTATTATTCCACATATATTATCTATATAGTCTAATAAAAGCTCTTCTTTGTTTTGAGCACCAGCTACCATCTTTTTATAATCAAAGATTTCTACACTTTGCTCGTGGGCTATATTTTCCAGCTTTGCTTTCTCCCGAAGTAGCACAGCTACAAGCTCGGTTAACTTACCACATTCTTCTCTCACTTCTTCTTCATTCATTACCATTTTTTTCCTCCTCTTGATTCCATCTCACGGGTTTGGTTCATAGCACTCTCCACATTCTACACAACATCCCATTAATAGCTCTCTGCCACAGCAAGGACAACCCTCTTCATCATACTCTGTTATGCTCATTGTTCCCACCCTGAATCATTACCATATGGGTCACCTTCATCCATAAGTAAACACAATTTGTTATACCTTTCTTCAGCTCTGTTATAGGAGCAATCCATACATTGGCAGAGCTTTTCATTTCCTATACATTCACTCATAAACACTCCTCGCACCCAGCATAACAACCCTTACACTTCTTACGTTTACTCTCCTCGAAGTAAGCTTTGACAACTCTTATAGCTCTCTGGAAGCCCGTAACTTCACCTTCATTCATACACCCTCTGGGGTCTCCAATATACCCACCTTCTGAATATTCTTCGTGAACTTCATCAGGTTTGTAATTTTCATCTATATAGCTGTTCATATCTCTCAGCAAAGATGACTCTGTTTCTCTTAACCGCCTATGCAGTTTTTCATATGTTTCTTCTTTGTTCATTTTTCCATTCCTCTTTAGTATAATCTTTATAGTGCCAATTTCTGCTGTAATGTATATCCCATCGACAGTCATCACAATAGAGATGTGGTAGTCCCTTACAAGGGCTCACATCATTGGAACAAGTATAGCACTTATTCATTTAAGTTTTCTGAACCAGTTACGTTGAGCTATCCTAATAACAAATCTTAATAGAGCAAATGAATACACTTTGTTAAGGTGTATTCTTCCATTAAGTGGTGGGTCTAAGTTAGCTACTCTCTCGGCATATTGTTCATCTGTTTCAACGTGTCCATTACACTCTCCGTCACAGCAATCACCAGCAACCGGATTAAACTCTATGCTTTTATCTGGTGTGGCATCTGAATAAGTCTCAATAACTATACTCTTATCCTCTTCATCGTAAGTGAACTTAGCGAACTTAAGATTGCGCTCTATCTTCATACTTTATTCCTGAGCTCGTGCACTTCATCTTCTAATAGCTCTGCTTGTTCTATTAAATGGTAATTATCGTTGCGTAGCTTTAATAGATTCTTAATCTCAGCTCCCACATCATCTAACGTTGACAAAGCATCTCGGTAGTCCTCTACCATATCTGCATTTGACAATTGCCTAATAGCTTCACTGAAATTATCTTCCAGCCAATCTACGCTTTCTTCAAAGACCCCTGATATTTTCTCTAACAGGTCGTCTAACTCATCTTCCTTATCAGCTAAGTCGATGACTTCTTTCACTTCTTTTTTGGTCATTTATTTTTCTCCTTTTTATTATTCTTTTAACAGGTCTATTCCTTAAGACCTTATTAAAGTCAACGAAAGGTTGCCCTTTCTCGCTACTGCGTGGTAGCTCGTATCCCTCGTAGGGTTCTTTACTTGCTCTTTTCTTCATTCTTCTTTAGCATCCATATAGTTCTTTCTATTTTACTTAATCTCTCATCAATCTCAGCTCTCAGCGTGTAGATATCCCAGAGCAGTCCATCATATGGGGAACTAGCTAAGTCAATCTCAGTCTCTCCGCATATGTAATTTAACATCTCTTCTTTTGTTGGCATTTTTACCTCTGTATATTATATAGGTTAGACATAGCTTATATTAAGTCTTATCTAATACCTTATAGCTTAACTAATCTCTCCACTTATCTTTCATTGATAAACAACGACCACAGTTTACGTGGTGAGGTCTCACTAACTTTGCGTGTCGCATCTCTTGGGTTGTCATTGTATGACCACACATAGTTGTGTTGCGCTCTGTGTCGTAATAATGTCTGCGTCTCATAGTTCCTCCAACGCATCTATTCTCACAACAGGGTCTATTACCGCTCCGTGCATAGATATTGGCAGATTGTCAGCAAGAACCTCATCAAATTTGAAGACCTCAGCTAACGCCATTGCATAGAGCGTTTTTTCTATTTCTGTTTCTTTCATATGTATCTCCTATTAGAGCCTATTAATATAATTTTGGGAGCTGTGTAATGAATTCTGTAGTGGGCACTCATCATACCGCAAAACCATCTCAGTGCCTGACGCGACGGACAACTTAGAGTAAATACCCCAAAGATACTTACTACCATCAGATAGGGGGGAACGCAAGAGGAAAACAAAAACCTCAAAACCCCTTAACTCCAGCACTGACCCACACTCTACGGACAGCTCCCTTCTAAGCCTAAAATATACCTCCTAAAGTATTATTTCTATTAGCGTGTATCTTGATATCGTGACACATCGGATTAGAGCCACCTATATAGTAATAAACGCGACCATTTTTATAGCACCACGCACCAAATCTTTGGATGTTATAGTTCTTTAAATAAGCGCTCCATCCTTCAGCTTCACTAGCTCCTGTATTATTCAGGTGAACAGATGTTTTGAGTATGTTTATAAGCTCTACACGTTTCTTATATCGAGCCATCTTATCAATCCACCTCCCTGTTCCTATGTTCTCACTATTTACAATAGTCTTTACTTGGTCAACAGAAGCTAAACCTACCTCAATCAACCAGCGCTCTAAATTGTCAATATCTTCAGGCATTGCTGAATCAGTTACAGGAGCTCGATGTATATCATAAGCATTAGCCATATCGGCTATCCAGTTAGCGGTTACTCCAGTTAAAAACCAGTGCTCATACTCTCCTTTATCACAGAGCTTAATTGGCCAAGTATCAGTGTGGTATCGAACTCCAGCGTGAGCTGTTTTATGTATTACCAAATCTCCTTTTAGAAGGCCCTTTTTATACATCCTTAAAACTCTATTTATCAGCTCAAGTATTTTACGAATATGTGTGGTGCTTCTAAACCCACCACCCTCATAAACTGTATTTTTATAGACCCTTCCTGAAACGTGCTGAGCTATTATGCTAACTCTTGTATAATAAGCCGAAGCATTCTCAGGGAGCTCAAGAACAGCTTTCCATAACTTCGAAGCTTCTCCTACAGGGCTCCTTGATGAAGCATTGTAATACATACTTATTTGACCGTCTATTTCGCGATTACTTGGATTTTTCAGAGCTCTGATTATACGATGAACAGAGCTGTTATCTCTTACTATTATCTGCATATTTTTATTTCCTTAATTGCTTTAATGTATTCCTATCTCGGTAGCTTAAACCTTTAGTTTTTTTAGCTATCAATGTTTTCCGTAAGGTCGCTTTACGTCTCTCATTAGAGTCCGTATTGTGTTTATAGAAAACACGGTTGCCTTTCTCATCAATCCAGCTGTGAACAATTTCTTCTTTCTCTTTTACTTCATCTAAAAAGAGCTCAACTTTACAGTTAAGACAGTATTTATACTCAGTTGAGAGCCCTCTGTCTTTTGTTCTTAAGCTCGCTTCTTCACAATGTGGACATATCTGTATTATTTTCTTCATATCTTATCACTTTCTTTTTCATCATCATCTAAAGAGTCCCAATCTAAGGGCTCAGTCATTGGCATTTTAAAGCTCTGAACTTCTTTAACAGATATCAGCGCATCTTGATTCTTGTCTTGCCTTACAGTAAAATAATATGAGAGCGCATCAGCAGTCTCTGGTGCTATCGCAAAGATATTCATCAGTCGGATGGATTTCATACTTTTAATTACCTTAATATCAATGTGCATCAACTCATTATATAGTGAAGTTCGACAAGCTCTGTCAAGTGTATCGATAAGGTCTAGAAAATCATCTTCTATATCACCCTTCTCTAAATCAGATACAGTCGAATACACACCATCTTTATAGCTCGGTATAAATCCATAAGCTCCGTAATCTAAACCAGTGTATCTTTGTTGATTCCAAGAATAGCTCTTGGTAGTCTCTGTAAACTCGACCTTATCAGGGTGAGAAACAAGATAGCTATGTATTAAGGGTAACAGCTCTAATTGAAACTTATAAGACTTAGCTAAGTCACGCATTGAGGTATATTCACGCCCACTGTGAGCGTTGTAATAACCAGCAAATAGGTTGATTCCATTAATTTTTAGAGAGCTAACAATATTTGATACATCACTGATTGAGCCTTCCGTAGTTCGGAGCCCAAAGGTCTTACCCCATTCAGCTAATTGCTTTTGCATTGTATCAGAGCTCAATACTATATCCATATTCTCTGTAACTATATCAGTATTACCGCGCCTATCTATAGTAACACAAAAGATACAATCTTTGAACCATTCAGCGTGGTTCTTCATAGCAAAGTCAGAGCCGACACAGCCGACTTCTTCGCTAACGCATATTAACGCAGAGATGGGAACTCTTACAGACTTATCTGATAGCAGTCTAAGAACAGACCATACGCCGTTCTTATCGTCAGCTCCTATCACCTGATTATTTGAAGAGCGCACGATGACATCATCCTTGTGCTTCTCAACAATTATCTCAGCTGGAGCTGATGCTACAGTATCCATATGAGCGTTAACCAAAATTCTTCGGCTCCCTTCTATTGCGTTTTTAGTATAGATATTCCCTAAGGAATCAAAGCTATGTTCAAGATTATGTTCAGAGAGCCAATTGCTCACGTATGTTGCCATCCCGTGTTCAGCTCCGCTCGGACTGAAAATCTCATACATCTCTGTGAGTAAATCTATACCCTTCATACCTTTACGGCTTGGAGATGGTTTCGTTAGTCTGCTTTCAGGTGTCATTACTTCTTCCTCTAAGCTCTCTAATTCTACAACCTCACCGCGGTATACGATGTTTTCGTTTTTATTCATTTTTTACCTCTATATAGCTATAGTGACCGTTATAAGTTTCGCGCGTTGCATACTCACTGTATACAGAGCTGTCCACATATGACGTCTCATAGCCTTGATATTCATCAGGATAATATCCCCAGTAAGCTCCATTCCCGTCATCATTGTTAGGTTTCTCTAACCATATTGGATAGAACCAATCAGTGACAAATTCACCGAGCTTACGTTCGTCTGTTTCGGGGTCAAACTTTGTGTTTATAACAGATATTTGACTATCCTCTGCAAACTTTACATAATCTTTAATCGAATAGCTATCGTGTCGTGTCTTGTGATAAGCTATCAATTTAACTTCATCAGCTCCTAAGCGTTTAGCTATTACATCTTTCCATTTATCAAGAGCTTTATACATTCCAGCATAGAACTGATTCTTAGCGTGTGTATAACCCTTTTGATATAATCTACTTGGAGCTATGTATAATATTTTCTTTAAGGGCTCACCATATCCCCTTTTTTGGCTCGTGTCTCGAGCCCATAATAAGCGTATAACTGACCTACCAACAATAGAGCTCTCATCTTGGGGGTCATAGAACAAGAAATATAAGTGAGGATTAGAGCTCATTGAAATATGGTTGAAACCTAATGTATCTTTATAGCTTTCACCTTGACAAGCACCAATCGAATCGTTAAATGAAATAACTTTTTCGTGAGCTTGTGCATCAAAGCCAATACGAGCTGGTATAGTTTCATTAATTGAGTTAGTGCAGTATTTATTCCAGATGCTTTGGTCAATGCCTGATATGCTCCAAGCGGATTCAAATCTATAGCTCGTAAGTATTTTGTCCTTATCAGTTTTAGCTGATGGATGGCTTGAATGTTTTGTCCGAGCTCTATTCGTATCTTCCCGATAGTCATCTTCATATGTTTGATAGCTCTTGGTGTGTTGAGTTAAGAGCTTATTAATTGTCTTAATTAAGCATTTACCATTAGGCATTTTACGAGAGTTTACACACTCTCTTAGTTTAGCTCTATCAAGAAAGTCAACATAATAGCTCATCCATAAATTACCATCAGCATTTAATTCACTCCAAGTCATACCATCTTCAAGGAGCTTCTTTTGGATAGCTTGAAACTCTACTAATTGAGAGCTCGGATAACTTCTTCTAACATAACGGTTTTCACCTGAAAGCCATACGCTCTCTTCATCTCCGTTAGGTATTGTAGTTTGAATGTAAAATTCACAGAGCTCTGAAAAAGTATAAGCAAAGGGCTGATACCTTCCAAACTTACGGTGTGGTCTTTTAATTGCTTGGCTGTTATCAGTAATCAGATAATCGAGCATTTTAAATATCTGTTCATTGACCTTTGACCTAATCTCCATAGAGGTCTCAAACCATCCCCAGCGCTCGTAACCGAACGCGCCCTTTCTGATTATAAGTTTCTGTGATTTGTAGTCATCTTCAGTGTATCCATAGAACTTATTAAAGAACCTCGAAAAGCTATTATAATCATTACTCTGAGCTTCAGTTAATTTTTCTTCAGGTCTGTGACTTTGTTGAATATAAGCTCTGTCTAAAACGCTCTTATCTATTGAAGTTTCAACAGCATCATCAATAGTGTCAATTTTACCGCGCCTATCCCAGCACTCTTCACACATCTCATTAATGACATAATCATAGTCCTCATAACCGACAGCTATAGCTATGGAAACAGTGTCACCACAAGAGCACTCATAAGCTGTAGAGCTATCTGCACATCTTGAACAATAGCTATCACATTCATAATGGTATAAGCTCTGTTGATTAGAATCAATAAGCTCTTCACATCCATAACAAGTATGTAAATCCTCTGCACAGCTCTCACAATATAACTCTCCATTACTTGCTTCAGCGAAACTAGTTCCCACCTCAGTGCATCGATATCCACAGCAAGTAGAATATTCATCAAAACAGCTCTGACAAATTATATCATATTGACCTAAGCTTAGAAGGTCAGCTCCTTTCTCGATAGATTGTAAGCACTTTTCACAGTTACATTCAACGCTCTTTTCGTCACTCATTTATAAGCTCTAATTTTTGGCTATTAACTATAGCCTTCGGCTGTCCCCTAAAGACAAAGTAAGATATAAATCTATGTTTGAGCTTAAGACAGGTTCTCATTGAGAGCTGGTTTCTCGGTTTTCTCAGCTCTACAAGGTTTTTAGTAAAGTTTCTCAACTTGAGAAACATATAATTGTAAATTGATTTTATTGAGAGCTTACTAATCATTTTTATTAGCTCTCATTTTTAATCATAGTATAGAGCTCACATTCTTTTACGAAAGCTCTATACTGGGTTTTCCATTCAGGTCTTGTCATTTATTCGGTTAGCTCTTTATCCTCTTCATCATCAGGGTATATGTCTAAATTTCTACCTACTACAGCGTAAAACGCATCAGAGCCTATCTCAACTTGAGTTGGGCTCGTCATTATGTCCTCTTCATAGCGCTCATCTTTTGTTAAAACAAGCTCTCCATTAGGATATCTTTCACGCTCTGGTTCACAGTGTCTACACATAGCTATTCACCCTCCGCTTTTAAGCAGTGTTTACAGATTTCAACAAATGCCTTATCACAGTAACATTTTGACATCTCTAATTGTTCTCCATTTGGCTCTCTCCAACTTTAACCAATACGCTTATCGGGTTAATGAATAAGCTCTGATTTTCAGGCTTTAGCGAGAGCTCATACAATTTCATTGCTTTGCTCTCTGTTATTTCTTTTTCGGGGTTCATTTTATCTCCTTTTTCTTCTTATTAACTTGTTATCTGTTCGGCTCTTATCACTGTGATATTTATTTATCCCACTGACAGGCCCAACACCTACATTAGGGTTACTTTCACGAGCTATCTTAATCATCTTATCTGTGAGCTTATCGCCGCCCATTGATAGATGCTCAAAAAATTGCTCAACAGCTTTGTTGACGTGAAATAATGTATCTGCGTGAGGTTCATCAAACCATCTCACGGAGAACTTCTTAAGCATCTCAACAATAGGCTGGTCTTCGCTCTGATAACTCAGAATGATATTACCTAACGTATGTTTTTTGTGGTAGCTCATTAAAGACATTAAATAGAGCGGATTGAGTTCATCTGGTGGGATGCATTCAGGTTCTATTCTTCTATCTGATTCTATCACTTTTTCCGGCTCAGTTACTGGTTCTTTTTTGGGCTCAGTCACACAGCACCTCGTAATAGCTTGACTTATCTTCGTCATTAGGTCCATTCCTTAGCCGACCTTCAGCTACGTGTTTCCACAATCTACGGCGCGAAGCCCATTCTTCGATGAGCTCTTCGTGTAGTCGTGATTGAGCTCGATTGTATCCGGCAGTTACAGGATTTGGAAATTCGGCGGGTAGCTCGATTCCCAGCTTGTCTGATAGCTCTCTTCTTTTGACATTCTGAGCTCTACAATATTCTACTTCCTGAGCTACCGTTAGATAGTTAGCTCTGAATATAGATTTTATGTGCTCTGTCGTTCGACTTCTATAAGCTATGTTTCTGCCATACCAATCCCGCTCATTTGCTTTTATCTGAGGTTCTACCAAAGACCACACACCGAGCCATTGTTCTTCTGACAATAGCTCTGATGGGGTTTCTGGAAAGAACTTACAAATTTTTCTTTTTTGCGCTTTTGTTATTTTTTCTTCAGCTCTCATTTTTACTCCCTGCAATAGAGCTTACTCTACTAGTAAAGAGCTTATCCAGTAGGTCACTATTGCACATTTAAACAGTTAACCTAATAACTAACTAATATATAAGTTTATCATAGAGCTATACTAAGCCCTTAATAGGGAGCTTAGTTAAGCTCTGTTTTAGCTCTATTTATAGTATATTATATACCTATATTATATCTAAGATAAGTAAAGAAGAAAGGAAGCTATGTTTATCTCTTAATAATAATATACAGACCTAAAGCGTAAAGTAGTAAAGCCCTTTACTGACACA
>Ga0114918_10000550_pt1 | contig 32329 bp, 22 predicted proteins | sample LantaG_FD_87015 | JGI IMG/M metagenome (GOLD analysis project Ga0114918, IMG submission 87015) | Deep subsurface microbial communities from Baltic Sea to uncover new lineages of life (NeLLi) - Landsort_02402 metaG | ecosystem: Environmental > Aquatic > Marine > Oceanic > Sediment | place...
CCCTAACCCTAACCCTAACCCTAGCCCTAACCCTAATCCTAACCCCTGACCCTGACCCTGACCCTAACCCTGACCCTAACCTTAACCTTAACCTTAACCCTAACCCTAATCACTTTTTTGAAGGTGTTCCGACCCTCTAGAACCCTAGCCGACCCTTAGATGACGTAGGACAAAACACTCGCTACCGTCCGATACCCGCGGAACAATCATCGGAGGCGATGAAGAGGAGCTAGAGAAGAGAGAAGTTTCCTTGATTTCCGGATTTTTCGATGTTTTTTTGTACACCTTCTCCTTGTTCCCCTTTCCAACGCTTCCGTCCAGCATTCATAAATGCCACGTTGAACGACCTCTTGTCTTTGAATGGAACGACAGAAGCCGTTTACGGAAAAACGTCGAAAAAAAAGATTTTTTTTTGTTGTCAAATTTTTGAGTTGGGCAAAACAAAATTTTGTTTTCTCGGAAAACGGCTCTTTCGCACCGCTTCCACTCGCGTATCGCGCTAGATACTGCAACAGAAGTGACGCCCGGGCGTAGGGCTACAACTGCGTATGCGCATCGGAGCATTCGACAGCTTCGGCGAAGAGCTAGGTGCGGAAATGATCGAAAAATCCCCGATTTTAAACGTAAGAATGAGGGAGTCCCTACCCAAACCGCATGGCAAAGAAACCTCGGCGGAATTCAGGTGCTTTTTTCGGAGGCGCTCCTTTCCGTCGGGGGACGACGCGGGTGTGATCAGGGGAGAGAACCATGCGCAACTGCGTGCTCAGAACGCGAAGGGAGCCACCAGAAGGTGGAGCAAAAATGAGATGGTGCACCTGTTTCGCACTTTTTCCCCGTTTTCGACCCTCGTTTTCGATGCCCGTGGCCCCTTGCACCCGTCTGGTTGCCTCGCCAGCGACACGGAAATGTCGGCCAAACCGTGCGGTCGACGCGCATGCGCGCGGCGGAGCCTACGGCGGCGTTCTTGGCCGTCATTCTGCGAAATCCCCGACGACTCCAAACGTAGCAGAAACACGAGCCACACCCGAACCGCATGGCAAAGAAACCTCGGCGGATTTCAGGTGCTTTTTTCGGAGGCGCGCTTTTCAGCGCGGCGATGTTGGGGGCGTGATGCCGGGAGAGAACCATGCGCATTCTGTTATCTTCATCTTCTTCAACCTCAGCAGCCTCAACCGCCTCCCCCCGGATCCTACCTCCACCTCTTCTGTCTCAGACACTCTTTCTTGCCTTTTAATGATTTTTTTTTTCGTTTCGAGTCTTCTGAAATATGTAAAAAATGCTACACAGAACGGAGGAGGACCGCAAAAAAACAAAACATGCTCCATGGATGGCAGAGTTGACATTGTTAAATAATGGACCTGAGTTCCTTCTTTTCATAGCCTTCTAACTCCCAGCGGCCGAGTCGAATGAGTCGCTGTTCTTCGTCGTCTTCGTCTTTGTCTCGTTGCCGCCGTCGTTGTCCTTCTCTTCCTGTCGCCGTCGCCCTCCCTTGCCGCCAAAGCCGGGAAGACCAAGTTTCTCTCTCGATAAGCTCCACTGGGAGCGCGGGAAGGCGCGGGCGCTGTCGTCCAAGCAGCGGGAAGAGGAAGGAGCAGGAGGAGGAGCAGGAGGAGGAGGAGGAGCTGCCTTTTCGACGTCGGCGAAAAGTCTGCTTCCTTTCTCGCCGGTGCCTCCTTTCTCGCCGGTGCTTCTTTTCTCGCCTTCTCTTCCATCACCCGACGACGACCTCCTTTTCCCCTTGAGCATCGTCGCTTCGAACAGCTTGAATCCGTAAGTGAAAGCCAGGATAGCAAGTCCGGTCCCCTGATTTTTTTTTTTTTTTTTGAAAAAATGAAGCGAAAGAAAGTGAGTTTTTTGTTCTTTGGGAGGCGACTGTTTCGACGATGAGCGAGCCGTCGCCGCTCTCACCTCCTCCCTCTCTCAACCCCCTTGATCCTCCTCCCTCTGCCTCCTCCTTCGCCGTCGACTGGGATCCCGGTCTCGACGCCTACCTCTCCCAGTGCATCTCCTCGAGAAGGAAGAAGAAAAATATCTCGGTCGCTCGCCTTCTCGCTCGCTCGCCTTCTCGCCAGCTCACTCTCTCGTCTTCTCTCTCGCTCTGCCTTCTCTCTCTCGCTCTCTCTGACTCACCATGATCGCCGCCGGAAGGCACCGGGGCCTCATCCCGGTCCTCCTCACACCCAGGGCGCCGTCGACAAACGCGGCGGCGATCGCGGCGAGGCCGCAGGCCCTGTGGCATCCCTCCCACAGCCTCCTCCTCCGCCTCGCTCGTTTGTCGTCGTCTTCGTCCGCCGCCGCCGTCGACTCCGCCGCCGCCGTTGCCGTCGCCGCCGCCGTTCCCGCCGACGCCTCGACCCCCGCCACTGCCACTGCCACCGCCCTCGGCCTCCACAGAGCGGCCGTCAGAGGGAACGCCGCGAGGGCCAGGGTCAGGTACCCGACGCACTTGTGCGGCGTCCTCCCCTCGACGGGAAGCAGCAGCCCCAGCGCGAGGCCGACGGCCGTGAGCAGCAGCACGAGGACCTGCAGCGCCGCGTGCGGCAGAAAGGCACGGGCCCTCAGCCGGGGCCTGCCCTTGCTGAGGGCCATGAGGGAGATCGCCGCCGGGGCGAGGAGGCACCACGCCGCGAGGAGGACGACGCCGTGGACCTGTTTTTTTTTTTATTGGGGGGGTTGGGGGGAAAGAGGGGGGAGAGAAAGTGTGAGAGTCAGAGAGAGAGGGAAGAGGAAAAGGAGTTGGCAACGTTTCTTCTTCGATATTGGCTAATGAGCACGATGCTGTCTTTTCTTTTTTCTTTCTTTTTTTTTTGACGTCGTACGCGGCTCACGCATGTGGCCCCCATTTTTCACAATGCTAACGACGCGATTGAGACCAAGAGCTGTTCGCGAAACATCTGCTCACTCTTCGCATTGTGTCGACGGTGCGATTCATGTAAAGGGAGGCTTCCTCGTCCGCCATCGTGGCAATCTGCATCGCCGTCGTTTTTTTTTTACTAGGAGCCGGAAAAACAGTTTTTTCTTTTTTTTTCGACGGCGGACGAATTCGTTCGTTTGTGAAGAAGAAGCTTTCCTCGGCGACGACCCGCCCCTCTCAGCCTCTTCTTCGTTTTCACGAGGTCGCCCCGACATCTCGTGAAAATGGCGACGTCGTTGAGGAAGAAGCTTTTTGAAGAAAAAAAACGAAAAACTCCCCACCCCTCTCAGCCTCTTCTTCTCCTCTTCCTCAAACTCCTTCCTCGACCCCGACCCGCCCCTCTCAGCCTCTTCTTCTCCTCTTCCTCGTCGACTTGTTCTTGTTTGACTTGCTCTTGCTCCCGCCTCCGTTCCCGTCGACTTCCAAATAAAGTATCGTGGTCGAGGTCGGAAAAAAAAACGAAAAACGCCTTGAAGAAAAAAGAAAGGGGGAATGTTGAAGGCGCCGTCGTCGCAGGTGTGCCGGCGACAAGGAGGAGAGGAAGAGTCTTCGAGACTCGAAGAACTCAGGAACGTCACCGTCTCTGCTTGCTTTCCTGAGTAAACCCCCCCTGTGTCTCCTTCTCCCTCTGGGAGAGGACAAAACGACGCAAGAGAGGCGACTTCGCCGCCGTCGCATCACTTTTCCTCTTTGGTCGCTGAGTCTCGACCAAGGGGCGACGAAGAAGAAGAAGAAGAAAAAAACGGTTTTACTTTCTCGACCTTGCAAACCGCTCGCGCTCGCGCTCGGGCGCCGACCTCCTCCCCATTGATATTTTTCTCCGAATGCTTTTGACTGATAGGAAGCTGCCGTGGCAGCCGCAAAATCGAGGTCGAAAGAGTGACTTTCGACTTTTTTTTTGGGGGGGGGGGAAGAGGAAAGAAAAAATGAAAACAAGTCATAAATTCAGCAACATAAACTTCAAGGGTTGCATCGACCACTGCAAAACAAAAAAATTTACACCCTTTTTTCTTCACCTTTTCTCCTACCGCGTCATAGAGCGACAGGTAAGCATCTGCCGCCGACGTCCACGACCAGTCCTGCCGCATCCCGCTCTCCACCAGCCTCAGGAAGCGCTCCGAGGGTCCTGCGCCGTCACCGTTTTCATTGCGATACCAGCGCAGCGCCCTGTCGAGCGCGTCGTCGACCGCCCCTTCGCTTGCGTCGCCAAACGCGAAGCCGTTGACCTCCCTGCCGGCCTGCTGCGCCCTGTCCTGATCGCGGTCGGCGTCGAAGATGGTGTCCGCGAGGCCGCCCGTGCTGCGCACGATGGGCACGGCGCCGTATTTGAGGCCGACGAGCTGCGTTAGGCCTAGGAAGTTTTTTCGAGTTTTTATTTTATTTATATTTTTTGGAAAACAAGAAAGTGAGCAAACAGGAGGTCTCTCTTCTCTCTCTCTCTCTTCCTTCCTCCCTTCTTCCTCCTCCACCACCACCCACCACCAACCATCCCAACAACAACTCACCACACGGCTCAAAGAGGCTCGGCACTATCACCGCATCCGCTGCCCCGTACAGCTGATGCGACAGGTCCTCGCTGTACAGCAGCATGATCCTCGCCCTCGTGCTCGCCGGGCCAAACTCGCCGCCCTCGCCCTCGCCGCTCAGCAAACCTTTGAACTCGCCGTCGGCGTGGCCCGTGCCGAGCAGAACAAACTGCCCCCCGAGGTCCCGGCAGGTGTGCACCAGCGCCCGCCTGATCAGGTGGACGCCCTTCTGCGGGACCAGGCGGGTGACGCAGATCACCAGCGGGGTCGAAGGGTCGACGTCGAGGCCCAGGCCGCGCTGCACAAACTCCTTGCAGACCCTTTTCCCTTCCCTGAAGCTTCCGGCGTCGTAGTTCACGGGCAGGCTCGGGTCGGAGGCCGGGTCCCACAGGTCCTCGTCGATGCCGTTGAGCTAGAAAAAGAGGGAGAGAGAGAAAAGGAAAGGGAAGAGAAGAGAGTAGGTTTGAAAAGTGAGTTGAAGGAGAGAAGAAAAAAAAACTTATCTCTCTTCTCTCTCTTCTCTCCCGCTGCCCTCTCTCTCAATCAACTACGCACCACCCCGGAGAACTTGGCGGCGACGTCCGGCCTGGCCAGCGTGCCCCGCAGCCAGCCCGCTGCGCCGCCGCGCAGGGCCTCCGCTGCGTAGCTGGGAGAGACGGTGGTGACGGCGTTGGAGTAGACGAGGCCGCCCTTCAGCAAACAAAGCCTCTCAGGGTTGTGCCCGATGGTCCTCTCGTCCAGCGCCCTGTCGATGGTCGCGAACGCGGAGCCGTCCACGCCCGTGGCGGCGAACTCGTCCTGGCGGCACTCCCCGCTCGAGTCGAAGTTGTGGATCGTCAGCACGACGCTCGCGAGAGAGGAGGAAGACGAAGAAGAGGAAGCTTCAGCGAGGGCGGACCCCGACCCTGGTTTAGCATAAAGGTGCCAGTAGAGCATCGCCGCGGCGCAGGCCTGCCAGTCGTGGACGTGGAGGATCGAAGGGCGGGGGTAGAAACCTCGGCCGACGAGCCTGGAGAGGGCTTCCAGGGAGGCGCGGCAGAAGAAGAGGTAGCTGTTGTTGTTGTTGTTTTTGCCGTCGAGGTCGAGAAAAAGAAAGAAAGAGAGTGAGCTTTTCTGTTTCCCCCCCACCGCCGCCACCCACTACCACCACCACACCACTCCCAAAAAAACAAACTCCTCACGCTTCCGCCTCGTTGTAGCTCCCACCGTAGATCCTCCCACCGCGGAACAGGTTCGTCCTGTCCCAGTCGGGCCTCAGCAGCAGGACCTCGATGCCGTCGAGCCTGCCCGAAAAAGCGCGCACGCCCAGCTCCTCGACGCTCGTGATCTTCCCGTCGGTCGACTTTCCTTTCGGGCAGGAGAACTCGTCGACGAGCTCCAGGGACTCGACGGCGTCTTCCGGTAGGCACTCGTAAAAGGGGAGGACGACGACGGCCCTCCGCCCTCGGGAGGCGCACTCTCGGGCGAGACCGGCGACGACGTCGCCCAGGCCTCCAACTTTTGCGCGAGGGGCCAGTTCCGCGGCGACGTGGACTATTATGTCATCGCTGTTGCTGTTGGAAGGAGGAGCAGTCGCGTTCTTCTTCGTCGTCGTCGCTGTTGTGGTGGCCCTGTTGCTGGCCTTGTTCGGGCGGCGCTCCCAGAAGCGTTCCCCGGGATGCGGCCAGACGACGTCGGAGACGTCAAAAGTCGAAGAAGAGGTTGAGAAAGACGAAGAAGAGGAAGCCGATGACGATGAAGCTGCCACCTCCACCACCTCCGCCTCCTGGAACTGGAGCGACGTCGGGGGGGCCGCCGCGGGTTTAGTTTCAGTAGCAGGCGGAGGCGGAGGCGAAGAAGGAGAAGAAGATGAACTTGTCTCCGTCGTCCGCTCTTCTTGATCGCCCGGTCTTCCGCCCAGCATCTCCCGCAGCTTCCTGTTCTCCGCCTCGAGCCTCTCAATCCTCGCCAGCGCTGACTCGAGGTCACCGCTGTCGTCAGAAGATGCTCTGATGACGAATTGGTTGCGAGAAGGGGACCTTAGAGGCAGCGGCAGCGATTGAATCGAAGGGCGATGTTGTTGACGAAGCCGGCTAGCGGCGACTGCGATCGACGTCGACGTCGGCGTCGACGATGAAGAGCCAATCTTTCCGCTGCTCGCCAATGGACGCATCGTCGCTGCAGAGCCCGAGGACAGGAGCAGTCTCGTCATTGATGCCTTTGTTAACGTATCAAAATTGGATGAGGAAAAGCCTCAGGAGAGTACCGCCGTCTCTCTCAAAGAAACGGATTTTTTTTATCTCTCTTTTCTTTTTTTCCGTTTTCGAAATAGTGGAAGAGAGAGCGTCGTCGCCGACCTCTCTCTCGACCGCTCTCTCCCTCAATTCATTCTCTCTCTCGTGCCTATATGCTCACGCGTGTTTACAAGAAAAGAAAAACCGTCAAAGACTCTATAGACCTTACGAAGAAAGAAATCACTTCGGCGCCCCACGACCCCCTCCTCCTCGACCTCCTCGATGACTGCTTCGACCGCGGCCGCCGCCGCCGCCGCCGTTTCCTCCTCTCCCTCGACCACCACCACCACCTCCATTCCCTCTCCCTCGCCCCCACCAAACTCACCGGCTTCCCCATCCGAGGAATACGAGAGGTAAGAGGGCGTGAAGTAAGGAGGTGAAGAAGAAGAAGACGATCCGGGGAAGACGTCTGACGATGACGACGACGAGGGCAAAAAGCTGCTCGCTGCCATTGCCCCGAGAGCTTGCTGCTGCTGCCTCTGTTGTTGCTGCTGCTGCTGCTTTTGTCGTTGCTCCCAGAGCGGGCCGAAAGAGGAATCCACGGCAAAGCCGGCAGCTTCCTCGTATGAAGAAGAAGAAGGAGAAGCGGAAGTGGAGGAAGAGGAGCGACCTCGACCTCGGCGAGGGTTTCGGCCGCGACCGCCGCCGTTGCCGCCGCCGCCGCCTCCGACGCGGCGCTCGCCGCGAGCAGCAGCAGCGGCGGCAGAAGGAGCCTGCTCGCGCATGTGCGGCGGCTCGATCAGCGCAGGCAGAGGAGGAGAAGAAGAAAGAGGGGCAGCTGCTACATCAAAACCGCTCCCCGGCAAAAACGCTGTCGGCGCCGAGTTCAGCGTCGCGGCCGCGGCCCTTCGTGCGCGCTCGTCGAGCACCCGCAGCGAAGAAGCCTCCTCTCCCGGCCTGCGCGGCTTCTTGACCGGTGGGACAGCTGCCGTGGTCCAGGCCACGGCAGTCGGGGGAGAGCGCGCCCCCTGGCTGACGGTGATGGTAACGTTGGAGGCGGCGGCGCGAGGAGGTTGAGGAGGTTGAGGAGAAGGAGCGGCGGCGCGCTGCCTTCCGCCTCGTCCCCCGCCACGCGCTCCTGCTGCTCCTCCTTCTCCTCCCCTCCCTGCCCCGTACGCCATCGGGTTAGGGTTGTCGTTCTCGGCCGCGGCGACGCTCGCGGCGAAGAGCTCCTCGCTGCTGATTCCAAAGCCTCCGCTTCCGTTTCCGTTTCCGTTTCCACCTCGACCTCCACCACCTCCATCTCCTCGCCGAACAGAGACCCCGCGCTCCCAGTCATAGGCCAAGGAAGGGTCCGACGAGTCGTTCAGGGGATCCAACTGCGAACCATACTCCTCGTCGTCGTCAAACTCCTGCGGCGGCCCCTGCTGCCTCGCCCAGCGGCCGCTGCCGCGAGCGAGAGGAGGAGGATTACTGTTGCTGTTCGCCCAGCTCGTCGACACCTCGCCGTTCCAGGATTGCTGTTGCTGTTGCTGTTGAGGCGGCAAAGGCCGCGAAGGCGGCGAAGGAGCAGAGGAGTAGCCCCTGCCGTCGCCACCGCCGCCGCCGCCGCCGCGAGCAAACCCGTCGTCGCCGCTGTTGATCCAGCGCGGCGCGCCGTCTCGCGAGGTGAAGCGCGGCGAGGACAAGGGCTGTGGGGGCCCTCCTCCCCTCTGCTTCTGCTGCTGCTGCTGCTGTCGCTGCGGAGGCGGCACCGCTGCTGCTGAGGAAGAAAAGTCGTCGCCCTGGTAGTAGTAGGTGCCCCCGTCGCTGCTGTAGCCCGAAGAAGAAGAAAGAGAAGAAGAGGAAGAAGAAGGAGAAGGAGAAGAGGCAGGAGCACGAGCTACCTCGCGCTCCCGCTTGCGCTCGCGCTCGCCGCGGCGGCGAGGAGGAGGAGGAGGAGCTTGCGGTGCCCCGCGACGCTGCTGTTCTTGCTGCTGCTGCTGTTGCTGCTGCCGAGGAGGAACAGCGGGAGGAGGAGATCCATACGGCGAAGAAGAAACAGAAGCAGCACCATCGGCGGCGAAAAAATCACTCCCTCGACCACCACCATTCCCATACCCTCCTCCACCGCCGGTCGCCGCTCTGTACTCGGCCTGCCTCACCCGCAGCCACTCCAGCAGCCGCGTCTGGTTGAGCATGTCGGTCATGAAGATGTGCAGCCTCCTCCTGCCCGAGGACAAGGCCGAGAGAGGGACCCAGGCCAGGTTGGCCGTGTCCCTGCCCTCGGAGACCGCGGTCCTTCCGACGCGCCTGCGAGCGGCAAACCTTTCGGGCAGAGACCACGCCGCCTCTCCCGGTGGCAAACAATACGGAAAGACCGCGTAGAAGCCTGCAGGGTACCAAAGCACGGGGGTCAAGGGCCCACGAATGGCCTCCGGGGTCAGCAAACCGCCGGTCTCCTCCATCATCTCCCGGACCGCCGTCGCCTCTGCCGACGCGTCGCGCGCGCACCGCTTGCCTCCGAGCAAGTTCCACGACCGGCGCCACCATTTCGTTTCTGTAGATTTCACGACCGTGCGCCCGACCAGGACCATCAGCTCGCCGTAGGGGTCGAATGTGTAGACCAGGACGCCCGCGGCCTTCCAGTTGAGGGCCTCGGCGGTGCGCAGGGAGGGCGCGATGTAGCCCACGGCGGACCTCCAGGGGATCAGGCTGGTGGTGGCGCTGTTGTTGCTTTTGTTCGTCGCCTGCAGCTGCAGCGCTTTCGGCGACGGCAACGGCGGTAACGGCGACGGCAGGGGCGGCAGCGGCGGCGCCCTCTCCCCCGTCATCACCTGGTCCTCCTCGTCCTCGTCGTCCACCACGTAGTAGAACGGTGCCGCCGCCGCCGCCGTCGTCGCCGAGAACGGCGCGGCCGAGGGCAGCGGCGGGGGCGGCGAGTACTTCCAGCTGTTTTTGTAGTCGGCGAACGACGACGGGGGAGGGGGAGGAGGGGCCGGGACCGAGGGCGGCGGGGGCAGGGGAGGCAGCGCCGGAGAAGAAGAGGAAGAAGAAGAAGAAGGAGAATGCGGCAGGGAATTAGATGGCCTGGCCTCGTTGTACTTGGCGATGTGGCCCGCCGGGAAGCGCTTGCGGGCGAGCTCGAGCGAGTTGCGCGGCTGCGGCGGAGGAGGAGGAGGTTGAGAAGATGAGGACGAAGACGACGACGCCACTTCGTTTCTCGCTGCTGCTGCCTGTGCTGCTGCTGCCGCTGATGCTGCTGCAGCGGCAGCCGCTGTCGCCGCCGCCTTGCGCGCACGTGCCCGCGCGCGACGGGAAGCATTAGCAGAGGGCGCGTGCGTCGGAATCACCACCACCGGCTGCTCGAGCTGGTCGCGCTCGTCGTCGCTCTCGTCCTCAAAGTCGATCTCGTCCAAGAGTTCTCCGTCGTCGTCGTCGTCGTCAAAGGGGGAGCTCCTCCTCGAGGCCGCGGCGGCTGCAGCGACCGCCGCGGCGGCCTCGGCCCTCGCCAGGGCCTCTGCGGCCTCGGCGCTCGCGGCCATCGCCGCGGCGAGCGCGGCGTCTGCTGCGGCCAGGGCGGCAGCTTCCTTTGATGACGATGACGACGAGGAAGAAGAAGAAGTTGAAGACAAAGCGGCAGAGGCGTCGTCGCCGTCGCCGCCGTCGACCTCGACCACCTCCTCCTCCTCCTCCTCCTTCGCAACCCCCTCGATGTCGAACGCCTCGGCCAGCTCGCTCTCCTCTTCTTCTTCCTCCCTGGCGTGCTCCTCTGCAAGGATCCGGCGCTCCTCCTCGGCGATGCGGGCGAGCTCCCTCGCCTCCTCGTCCGCGTGGAGCTGCTCCAGCGCCCGCTCGACCTCGGCGCGCTCGGCGCGCTCGGCGCGCTGCGCCGCCGTGGCCGCGGCCTTGCGCGCCTCGCTGGCGGCGCCGGCCGCGGCCGTGGCGCCGTTGGCTAGCAGGACGGCGAGGTTGGACAGCGGGATGGCGCTCATCTCGACCTCCGGAGGAAGGGTGGTTTTGTTGATGTCTCCTCCCCCCGCGAGCTCGACGCTCCGGCACATCACCGACGAAAACGGAGGCAGAGGAGGAGGAGGTGTTGAGGTCGAAGAAGAAGAGCTCGAAGAACTCGAACTCCTCTCCCTCGAAACACTTCTCTCGCTCAAGCTCCAGGGCGCCAGCTTCTCCTCCCGGTCCCCTCCGGCGAAGTCGCCAAACACGTTCTCGAAGATGGTGGGCTTCTCCCCGCAGGCCAGCTTGGATTCTCGCGAGACCTTGGCCGCGTCGCGGACGTCGAAGAACGCCGCGGCGGCCGCCGCGGGAAGCTCGCCCTCGATGTCCCTGTCGACCAGCACGCCCAGCACCACCGACGCGGCGTAGGCCAGCCTGGTCTGGTCCTCGGCCTCGCGGGAAGCGGTGGACCCGTAGAAGCCGTCCGAGTAGGCGGAGAGCGCGGCGCGGAGCTGCGCAGGGATGACGACGGCGGAAGCCGGGTCGAACGAGCCGTCGGCCCTGGTCGTCGAGAAGGCAGATGAGGAAGAAGAGGAAGAAGAAGAAGAGGGGTTTTCTTCTTCGTGTTGGGAAGCTGCTGCTGACGCCGAAGCACTGCTGCTACTGCTGTCTTTCTTGCCCTTTGAGCCGAAGCCTTTCTTGGCAGAAGAAGAGGAGCCAAAGCCAAAGCCTTTCTTCGCGGCGGACTTTTTCGACGACGACGAAGAAGAAGAAGCAACAGGCGCCGCCGAACCCGCAGCCTCAGCCTCGGCAGAAGACGCCACTTCCACGACAGATCCGCTGCCGCTCTCCTCCCCGTCCTGGGCATCGATCAGCTCCGTCGGGGGCAGCTCCTCGAGCTCCCATCCCTTGAGGCCCCTTGGGGGAAGCGAAGAAGAAGAAAGAGCGCCTCCCTCTCCCGCCGTCGCCACCTCCACCACATCATCATCTTCTTCATCGTCCGAGTCCTCGATCAAAAAGCCGCCGGCCTTCCAGTCGAGGCCCTTCTCGAGGCCCAGCCTCAGCAGCCTGCGCTGGAGCGCGAGCGGGACCGACATCGAGTCGAGCACGGACTGCATCAGGTAGGAGATCCCAGGAGGAGGGGGCACGAGGAGAGGGGGCGGGCTGCTGCTGCTGCTGTTGGAGGCTGCGGAGGAGGCCTCGTGCTGCTGCTCGTGGTGGTGGTGGTGGTGGTGGCGGTGGCTCTCGGCGTCGACGGCGGAAAAAGCAGCAGCGGCAGCACTTTCCTCTACTTTGCCGCCGCTTGCCTCGACGTCGGCGAACTCCGCGGCGACGACGGGACCCTGCGACTCGCGCTGCGCGTCGCCTTCGCCACCATCAGCGACAGAAGCAGAGGCGCGTACGCTCTTCCTCTGCTGTTGCTGCCGCGAAGAAGAAGAAGAAGACGTCGGCGGCGACCTCCTGCTGCTGCCGGAAGAGGTCGTGGTCGTCGTCGTCGACCCTGCTGCCACCGCCGTCTTTGTCGCTCTCGCGGCCGTCGTCGCCCTCGCCATCCTCATCGTCGCCCTCTTCCTCCTCCCTTGCCCGACTACAACGCCGTTCCTCGCGGAGCTGCACGAAGCACCCCCTCGAGCAGCCACGGGGAGCGTCGCCTGCGGCTGCGAAGCCGCAAGGACGGCCCCCGGAGGCGCTGGCATGTGGAATGGAGAAATCGAAAGACGATAAAAAACTAGCTAACCGGACGACATCATCGTTCTACTAAGACGCGTTGAATTCTATGGTTGTTACCTGTTGTTTTCGGTCAAGAGCGGAGAGAGGAGATCTTCAGTGAGTCATGGATTGTATTAAAAAAGAAGAGAGACGAGCGGAAGAGGCAGTGAAACGGAGGGACAAAGGAGGCCATGGGCCGTCAACGTCGTCGTCGTCGTGCTGTCGCTCCCTCTCTTTGCGATCGATTCCGGTCGTTTTTCTGGGTCAAATCTACCTTGAGCTCGCTGCTGCTCCAGACTAGAGGTCGCTGAAGTGCGCACAAAGCGAGAAAGAGCACTTGATTCCAATCAGAGAGACCAGGGGGGCGAGCGTCGAAGAGAGATAAGAGAACCCTTTTTTTCCTTGCTTGCTCGTCGAGGTGTGGCAAATTTCGTTGCCGAGGGTCGAGAGAAATTTTCCATTTTTTTTTCTCGAAAAGAAAAACTCGAGCCGCCATCAAGCCGCTCGTTTTTTTTCTCTCTCGCCGCGCGCGCACGCTCCCGTTTCTAACTTTCTATTCTCTCAATCAGTCCAGCACAATTTTTTCATCTTCTCTCATCGCGCACACTCGAATCGCGATCGTTAGGAGATTCCAGAAGCAGCAAAACTCCACCGACTCCAACCAAACAATGACTACGACATCCACATCCCTCGCCGCCGCCGCCGAAGCTTACGCTCCGGCGCAGCACGCCCAGCCCGCAGTCCACGACTTCAGGCGCTTCTCGGGCAAGTCCCCGCGCGGCTTCAAGTTTTCCAACAAGCGCAAGCTGGACGAGTACGAGGAGCAGGCGGTGGAAGAAGGGATGATGACGACAACGACGATGGACGACGACGACAACGTCAACGCCTCGAAACAACCTTCTTCCGTCTCTGCCGTCACCCCGACCCTCGCCCGCTCGCCCGCGGCCAAAAAGGCCAAGCACAACGTCGCGGGAGTGGGCAAGGCCTCCGGCCGCGGAGCGTGGAAGGAGCCCGGGATCCGCGCCGGGTCCATCAAGTCGCAGACGCTGTCGACGACCTGGGAGCACAAGATGAAATTAAAAAAAGAGCGCGAGAAGTTCAAGCAGGCCAAGCAGCAGGCGCTGGACGCCCGCAAGTCGGTGGCGAGGTCGAGGAGGCTCCAGCGCGAGGCCGCCGCGGCCAGGCGCGAGGCCGGGGTGGCCAGAAGCTCCGTGACGCAGACCATCACCAAGTCTTCGACGCTACAGAGGATGATGAAGAGCAGGAAGCAGAGGAAGACGCTGCGCAAGGCGGACACGGTCAAAGGTGTTTGAAGGAAGGAGAAAAGCGGGATTATTTTTTGTACTTTTGTTTAAAAAAAAACATCCGATGAAAATTGATGAAAAACCTGAGTCCGGGACGGAATGAAAAGATGGAACGCGAGAGAGGAGAGAGGGGAAGCGGTGGGGTGGGTGCAAGCAGCAAAAAGGGTCGAGGTTGAGGTCAAGGTCGAGAACAAAACACAAATCGCTTCTTCTTTCTTCCTCAACCCAACTCTTGTTCTCTTTTTCTTTTTCTTACTCAAACCTCAACCACCTCCCCATGGACCCGACCGCGCGCCTGGCGGTGCTCGCCCGCCAGCTGAGAGGAGCGCGGCAAGGTGTGTGATACAGAGAGCAGGAGGTGGTGGTGGAAGAACGAGAAGAAAAAAAGGCATGCGATTCGTCGTCCCGGCTGGCGAGCGAGAGAAAAGGCCGTGTCGTCGATTCTCATGCCCTCCTTTTGCGTCGCCTTTCACCTTCTTTTACGCATCGTCTGCTCTATCCCTTGCATTTCTGCGTCATCCTCGACGTCTTTTCGATGTCGAGCTGTCTGGATGAAGGAATGAACCCGTGACACCTCTTCAAAACTACGCGCGATGCGATGCATCGATTCCTTCGATGAAGAAGAAGCCGCCAACAACAAAACACTCAACCTCTTTCTTTCGACCTCTCTCAAAACCAACAAAAACAGATGCCTCCTCCTCCTCCTCCTCCCTCGCCCCCAACCCCACCTCCTCCGCCAACCCCGCCTTCGCGTCAAAAAACCTCAACCCTTCCTACCCGACTTTCGGGGAAGCGCAGACCATGGCCTCCTTCCCTGCGGCGACGCACGACGTCTTCGCCCTCGACGACCTGCTGACGCCCGACGAGCGCGCGACGCGCTACCGGGTCCGCGCGTTCATGGAGTCCGAGGTCGCGCCCATCATCGCAGAGCACTGGGAAATGGCCACGTTCCCTTTCGAGATCGTGCCCAAGCTCGGGGCCCTGGGCGTGGGCGGCGGCGTCGTCAAGAACCCGGAGACGGGGAAAGGACTCTCTTTACTCGGGGCGGCCATGGTCGTCGTCGAGGCCGCGAGGGTCGACGCCTCCTGCGGTACCTTTTTGTTGGTGCACTCGTCGCTGGCCATGCTGACGATCGACCTGCTAGGCTCCGAGGCGCAGAAGAAGGAGTGGCTGCCTCGCATGTTCAACCTGAAGGCCGTCGGGGCCTGGGCCCTGACCGAACCCACCAACGGTTCCGACGCCGCGGCGCTGCAGACGACGGCGACCAAAGTCCCCGGAGGGTGGAAGCTCAACGGTCGCAAGCGCTGGATCGGCAACGCCACCTGGTCCGACGTCGTCATCGTCTGGGCCCGGTCCAGCGAGACGAAGCAAGTCAACGCCTTTATAGTGAAAAAGGGCACGCCAGGCTTCAAGACGACCAAGATCGAAAACAAGATCGCGCTCCGCGTCGTCCAGAACGCAGACATCGAGATGAACGACGTTTTCGTTTCCGACGAGGACCGCTTGCCTGGCGTTTCCTCGTTCGCAGACACCAACAAGGTGCTCGCCGTGTCCCGCGTGATGGTGGCGTGGCAGCCCGTGGGCGTTGCTGCGGGCGTCTACGACATGTGCGTCCGTTACCTGAAGCAGAGGGAGCAGTTTGGAACCCCGCTGGCAGCCTTCCAGTCGTCGCAGGAGAAGCTGGCCCGGATGCAGGGCAATGTGCAGGCGATGGCCTTGCTCGCCTGGCGTCTGTCTAAGTTGGCTGAGGAAGGGAGGATGACCCACGAGCACGCGTCGATGGCCAAGGCGTGGAACTCGCTGCGTGGGAGGGAGGTCTGCTCTCTTGGTCGCGAGTTGTTGGGAGGCAACGGGATTCTGTCTGATTTCTTGGTCGCCAAGGCCTTTGGGGACATGGAGGCCATTTATACCTATGAGGGGACCTACGAGGTGAACGTCTTGGTGACGGGGAGGGGGGCGACGGGGCATGCGAGCTTCAGGGCGCCTGCGCAGAGGAAAAAGTAGAAAGAGAGGTGATGTTTTTTTCTTCCTCTTCTTTTTTTTCAGGAAACTTGTTTTTAGGATCAGTTCTTCTTCTTCTTTTTTGTGTGTATGTAGAAAAAAAACCTCTAGCGTTCGCTTCTTGTCGCTCTTTCTTTTGATGAAGCTGGGTGAGCGGAGGAGAAAGAGGAGGAGGAGCGCGCAACGCGGAGCCATTTTAGTCGGGGTTGAAAAAAAAGAAGAAAAAACTCGTTCTCGACGAATGACATTGATTCACAAAACGAAAACTCGAAAAACAAAAAAAGGCGCTCTCTCTCTCTTCTCTCTCCTATTCGTCTCGCAGCCCGCGCCTGCGAACGAACTGAGCCCGCTCTTGCAGACTCGAGCTCGCTATATCAAAAAGATGGCGCGCTTCCCTGCCAAGCCGGCGCTGCTCCTCGTCGTCGCCGCGGTCGTCGCAATGCTCGCTTCTTCGACGATGGCCTTTGCTGCCGCTGCTCCTTCGGGCCCCGCGGACAACGCCGTGTTCACCAACTACATCATCCCCAACGACGTGGACGGCAAGCCGGTGAGTAGACGCTGTTGTTGGAAGGGCCTCGAGAGCCAGAGACTGAAGCAGGGCCGCGGAGCAAAAGAGCAAAAGCCCCCACCGCTCGAAGAAGAAGAAAAAAAATAGGCCCGCTCAACAATGGTTTCGCCGCTTCTTCTCTCTGAATGGATTTCTCGTCTGTTGGACCCGTTGCCTGCTATTTTCGTTTCCAATCTCCCGCGGAAACGCAAGAAACGATGAGATTGCATGAGTTGGATCAAAGAGAAGGACCAGAAGAGGCTATCTCGACCTCTAAAACGGCGACGGAAAAAGACTTTCTTTCTTTCGATGCGCCCCTGGTGCATCGACGCTCGGGCGAGATTCACATGTCTCTCTTCTCTTTCTCTTCTGAAGCCCCTCTGTCCCTGATTACGATACTTGAGCGCGCTCTTTTTGCTCTCCGACGCCACCAGCAGGTAGAGGCCATCGTGGAGGCCTTTGAATGCTGGAGAGGGAGAGGACAGAGAGCTGTCCAAGTCGTGCGAAAGGAGCTCGAACGAGCCGTTTCAGAGAAAGAGAAGAGAGCTGAGTTGAAGGCGACGCGAGCACGCTCTCGACCTCTTCTTCTTCGACCTCTTCTTCTTCAACCTCAACACTCACCTTTTCCCTCTTCATCTCTCTCTCTTTCTTCCTCCTCCTTTCCAACCCCCAACCTCGACAACACCAGATCCACGCCCACGACGGAGGCATCCACCAGGAAAACGGCATGTTCTGGTGGTACGGCACCTCCCGAAAAGAGTCCCCCTCCTGGCTCTCCGACTCGGTCACGCTCTACTCCTCCAAGGACCTCCAGCACTGGAAGAGCCACGGCGTGATCCTGGCAGGGTCCCAGATCAGGGCCCAGGGCCACGACGCCCCCTGGAGGATCGAGCGGCCCAAGATCATCTACAACAAGGACACCAAGCAGTACGTGATGCTCTTCCACCTGGACGCTCCCAATTTCTCCCTTTCGTCGATCGGCGTCGCGACGGCGCCGGCCATCACGGGGCCTTACACCTGGGTCCGGGGCTTCAAGCCCGACGGCAAGGACTCGTACGACATGACCGCCTTTGTGGACCCCAACGACGGGCAGGGGTACATCGCGACCTCGGTGGAGAACAGGTGGATGGGTGTCTTTAAGCTGTCGAAAGACTTCACGCAGACCGTCGGACCGGCGTGCGGCTGGGGACCCAGGGGGGAAGCCCCCGCAGTCTTCTTCCCCAAGGCCAAGGAGTACCACATGATCGCGTCGCACCTGACGGGATGGTCCAGCAACCAGGCTATGCAGCTCTCGAGGATCGACAACGACGGCAAGGGCCCGTGCGGCGACTGGAAGCTGGGCCCACCTCCTGTCTTTGGTCCGGGAGAAGACATCTCCTACGACTCGCAGGTCACCTACATCTTCCCTCTCGCCGACCCCAAGGGAGGAAAACCGCTCTGGATCTACCTGGCTGACAGGTGGAACTACGAGGGGCCTTTACCCGGGTCCGTGGCCAACGCCACCTACGTCTGGCTTCCGATCTTGCCCTTGAAAGGGACGGAAAACCCCACGCAGTACGCTGTGCCGTCGGTCGACAACTGGTCCCCCTCGCAGTTCTTCAACAAGACCCTGGCGCTGACCGCTGCCAACTTACCTCCTGCCAGGAGGTACTCTGTGCTCTCCCCTCCCAGGGGCATGGTGGATGCTCTGGGAGCAGCATCAGGTGGAGTTGGAGGAGACTGGGCGACGGAGGCTTCTTCTTCCTTCACTTCTTCTCCCGAAGAGAAGGAGCAGGTGCTGCAGGCCGAGACCGAGATCGCGGCCGAGGTCGACGCCGCGAGGGAGGAGACGGGCAGGGAGATCGCCGAGAGGCTGTCGGAGTCTTCCTCCGAGGAGAAGGCCGCCGCCGACGACTTTTACTACCTGCCGGCCGAAGGGCAGCAGTAGAGGAGAAAGAGGGAGAGAAAAGACGTTTTCTTTCTCTCGTTCATTCTCTCGTTTTTTTTTCCTGCCTTTCCCTGCTTTTCTTCTTAGTCTTCAACTTCCCCCACCTGCATTATCCCCTTTCAGTGTTTTGTCTCCTTATTCATATTCTTCCTCTCGCGTTAGTAGCGTCTTCAAGAGAGAAATCCAATCTTTTGGGAGCGTATGTGGCGGAGGAGAAGGAGGAGGCAACAACGACATTAAAAAATTCTTCCAACAAACAAAAACAAAAAAAACTCAAAAACAAAAGCTTTTTCTCCGATCGAAATCCAGTGAACGAAAAGAAAAGTATTGCTCTCTCTTGAGGCTGTTTTTCTTTCTTTCTCTTTCTTTTTCTGTAAACGAGAAACGGCGATGTGGAGAGAGAGAGAGGGAGAAAACGCCTCTTCTGACTTAAAAAAATGTGATCAAGTTTTTTGCAAGTTTTTTTCTCCCTTGTCTCTTTTCTGTTTTCTCTCCACCTTCACCTTCACCTCCTCTTTCACTCACTCACTCAATCAAACCCGTCCGTCTCCAGCAGCCTGTGCATCGCTGCCGTCGCGGGACTGCCCGCCAGGTCGAACCTCGGGTCCCCGAGCTTGGAGTCCAGCAGATTGTCGACAGCAGATCTCAGCTCCCGGATCAGGACGCCGATCCGCGCCGGCGCGGCGAAGCGGGCAAAGCCGTCGACGACGACCTCGCCGGCCTCGTGCCTGACGTCGAGCCTGCCGCCGGAGAAGAGGAGCACGGCGTAGGCAGGGACCATCGAGACGAGGCGCGCCGTGGGCTTTGGTGCGTTCTTGGAGAAGGAAGGAGGTTGGCCTTTATCCTGTTTGGGCTCTGGCGGGATGAAAGGAATAGGAGGTCGATTCCTGTTTTTGCCTCCTCCGGGGCCGCGGCGGTCGCCTCGACCTCCTCCTCGACCTCCTCGACCTCCTCCTCGACCTCCACCACCGCGCCCTCCTCCCCTTCCACCTCCACCACCATCACCACCTCCACCTCCACTACTCCCTCCACTCCCCCCACCAATGGCCACAACCCCACTCGCGACGAGCCACCCGCTCTCGAACTTGCCGCAGTCGAAGCACACGCTCGCCGGCGACAGGAAGACGCGCTCCCCTCGCTCGCCGCGGAACCTCAGCGCCTTCGGGTCCGCGTCCACGGGCACCGAGCCCGACAGCGTCTTGGCGTACTTGTCCGCCGGGTGCTCGACCCGCAGCAGGCCCATGGGGGAGAAGCCGGCGCAGAGGGCGGCCTTGACGACGCGGGCAGAGTGAGAGAACAGGTCCGGGTTGGAGTTTGAAGATTTTGAATTCGAGTTTTCGTTCTCTCTTTCCAGCGCCGCCCTGATCGTCGCCGCCGCCGTGCCAGGCCTCCTCGCGTCGTCGGCATACCTCCTGTCCAGCAGACCGAGCTCAGAAAGCGTGCGAGCCAGGTCCGCCCTCGCAGAACGCGTCGCCTCGAGGGCCCCCTCTGACAAGAAATTATCGCCGGAGAAGTCCTTGCCCGCGCGCCTGCCTCCGCCTCCGCCTCCGCCGCTGCTGCTCTCGCCGCAGACCCTGTCCCAGGCGTTGAAGGCCTCGACAAGCGCCAGGTGGTCGGAGCGAGAGGCGATGGCCTGCCTGGCCAGTTTTTTCTTAGCTCGCTCGGCCTCGGAGCGCAGGTCCCCGGGAGGCAAGGAGGCGAACAAGGGCCGACCCGTCCCCAGCGCGGCGGCCGCGGTCAGCACGGGCCCAACACACTGGAGCAGGCACGCGTAGACCAGGGCCTTGGCGAGCCTGACGTCCATCGGCAGGGCGGCGAGCATCCGTCCCAGCGGGGTCAGGCGTTCTGACGAGGACGAAGAAGAAGGAATGGAAGAAGAAGAACCAGAAAAAGAAGACGCAGCAGCAGAAGAATGAACATTCACAAAGGCTCCGAGCCTGACGAGCCCGCTGACCGTCGCCTCGACCGACGAGCGCGGCGGCGGGGTGACCAGCTCCGCCGAGGCCCTGGCCACGCTCAGCTTCTCTCCCAGTGCTAATTTCAGAGACAAACAGAGCCCTTCCAGTGGGGAGCGCAAGGCCTCTGGTGGGGTGTCCGCCGGCAGCGTTGAAGCCTCCCCTTTCCGGGAAAAGAGCTTGAAGCAGACGCCCGGTCGGACGCGGCCCGCTCGCCCGCGCCGCTGCTTCGCCGCCGCCCTCGAGGCCCAGGTCTCCTGCAGGCGGGAGACGCCGTTCTCCGGGTCGTGGGCCATCTCTTTGACGCGGCCCGTGTCGATGACGACGGTGACGTCGTCGATTGTCACGGAAGTCTCCGCGACATTTGTGGAGACGACGATCTTGCGTCCTCCAGGTGGAGGGCGAGCAAAGGCGCGTGACTGCGCCTCGGGGGAGAGGCCGCCGTGGAGGGGTAAGACAAGGAGCTGCCCCACCCCTTTACCCGAAGCGGCAGCGGTCATGGCCTGGCGCACTCTCTGGGACGCCTCGAGCTGGCGGACGCACTTGCCGATCTCTGGGGCACCGGGCATGAAGATCAGGATCGCTCCCGTGGTCGTCGCGTCGAAGGAAGTCGGGTTTTTCGAGCTCGAATTCGAACTCGGAGCAGCGCTCCAGTCCGACAGCAGCGCCATGGGCCCGCGCTTGGCCTCCTCCTCGATGACGTACGCGACGAGCGACTCGATGAGGTCGTAGTTGATCACGGCCTCGTCGGCGATGGCGAGGGACTTGAGGACGTAGTCAGGGTAAGAGGGAGTGGGTTGAGAAGGTTGAGAAGAGTTGTTGTTCTTTGTCTCCGCTTCTGCTCCTTGCTCGTCGTCGCCGTAGTCGCCTTCCTCTTCTCCGTCGTCGTCGTCCTCGTCTTCCTCCTCGTCATCGTCGTCCCACTCCTCAGGAGGCGTCGCATCAGCAGAAGAAGCAGAAACACCACCGGCAACCCTCCCACCAAATCCTTTCGCCCTGGCGGCCGCGACAGAAGCGTCCCTCTCCCTGTCTGCGGCGGCCTTGGACACCTTGGCTTCCTTCTTCTTCGACGAGTATTTTGACCCGCGGGAGATCGTCATCCCGGTGGCAGCCAGCGCGTCCTCGAGGTAGAGGTCGCGGACCGGGTGCGTGAACCCGGGGACCTTGAGCACGGCGACACCGGGGGAGAGATTCGAAGAAGGAGAAGAAACGGAGCAGACTTGGTCAAAGTAGCGGCAGAAGAGCTGCGCGTCCGCCGTCGCCGACATCAGCACCACCTTCGGCCCCTTGTTGTCCCCCCTTGTCGCCGCCAGCCACCTCCGCAGCAGCAGCAGCGCCAAGTCCGAGTCCAGCGACCGCTCGTGGACCTCGTCGATCACCACGTGCGTGATGTGGGACAGCGACGAGAAGTCGAGCTCCGGGTCTTCTTCGAGCTCTTCTCCTCCGCTTTCCCCACCTCCACCTCCTCCACCTCCACCTCCGCCGCCGCCGCCGAGCAGCTTGCGCAGCAGCACGCCCGTCGTGCAGAAAGTCAGCCTCGTCCTCGCCGCGCTGGTCCTGCTGTCGAGCCTCACGCTGTACCCCACCACCTCCCCGACGCCCTCGCAGCGCTCAGCGGCGACGCGCGAGGCCAGCCCCAGGGCCGCGACCCTGCGAGGCTGCGCGACCAAAATGTTGACGGCGCCGCCTCTGCCCGAGCTCACCGCCTCTTCCAGTAAAAACTGGGGCACCTGCGTGGATTTCCCGCAGCCGGTCTCGCCGGCGACCATGACGACGCGGTGGCTGCGGACCGCGTCGAGGATCGAGGAGCGGTAGGAGGCGACGGGAAGGGAGGCGCGGGTCCTAGACATCGACCTGGCCTTCGAGAGGAGAGAGGAAGAAGCTGAAGAAGAACCGGAATCAGAAGCGGTGGAGGCAGCAGCAGCGGCAAAGGCGGCGGCCTCGGCAGAGAGCTTGGCCGACTCTGCCGCGATCGCAGCCGGGGAGGGGCCGCGGTAGGCTTGATGCTTCCTTCGCTGTGGTTGTTGCTGTTGTTGCTGTCGAGAAGGAACAGAAGAAGACGAGGAGCTCTTTTGATGAAGCATTTCCTCTGCCGCAGTCGCCGCCCTCGGCGCCGAAGAAGGAGCAACGACCTTCTTCTTCTCCTCCTTCTCCACCTCCTTTTCCTCGAAACCAGGCAGCCCCTCCAGCCTCCCTTCGTCGATGGCCTCGCAGCGCTCTAGCGCCGTCGTCGCCAGGTCGTGGAGGCAAGGGACGCCCAGGAGACCTTTGGCTTCTTCTGCCAGGACGAGGGTCAGCGCTCGCAGGACCTTGCGGGGCGTCTTCCTGGATCGAGGGCGGGAGACGGCGAGCCTCGTCGGGGCCGCGAGCAGCGGGTAGGACGCGGGGAGCCAGGCGCGGAGAGTGATGAAAGAGGCGTCGTCGTCGCCTTCGCCGAGCCTGAGGGTGATGACCCTTCGGCAAGAGGAAGAAGAGGAAGATGAACTCGAAGGAGGATTCTCCTCGACGCTCGCGGCCTCTTCTCCGTAGATCGCGAGCAGGGCAGCGGCCTCGTCGTCGGTGTCGTCCGAGGCAGAGGCCAGAGAAGAAGCAGAGGCGTCGGCGGCGGCATCAGGAGAAGGGGCAGAAAGAGCAGAAGTCGTAGAAGAGGAAGAAACCAACTCGTCGAAGAGCGCCTGGTGCGCAGCGTCGACGCTCCCGCCGGAAGCGGCGAGGGCCCCCTCGATCGCGGCCTTCTCGAAGCCGTACCGGAGCAGAGGAGCCACGTCAGGTGTCACGGAGTCGCTGTCTTCATCGCCGTCGTCGTCTTCATCTTGTTCTTCTTCTCCGTCCTCAGCTCGACCGCCGTTTCTTCCCGCTGCTGCTTGCTCGGCGGCAAAGTCAAAGTCCCTCGCCGCGCTCGCCGAGACGACGTCGACTTTCCCGCCAAACTCGTTCCTCAGCACCGTCACCGGTCTCCCCGCTGCACCGGGGGCAAAGGCCCTGGGCAGCTCTTCTTCCGGGATGTGCAGGCAGGCCCAGTCGAGGGCTGCTTCGAGGCCCTGCGCGGAGGAGGCCGCGGCAAGAGAAGAAGAAGAAGTTTTGTCGTTGCCGCCGTCGTCGTCGTTGCTGTCGTCGTCGTCGCCGTCGCTCTCGTCTCCAAAATTAACAAGCGTCGCGGCAGCGGCCTGCATCGCGTCGCGCTCGGCAAAGCCCATCGAGCGGAGCCTGGAAGCGAGAAGAGACACGGCAGAAGACGACGAAGCAGCATCCTCGTCGTCGTCGTCGTCGTCGTTGTTGTTTGCAGCAAAGCCACCACCACTTTTCGAGCTCAGCTTCATGCCCCTCACGGCGGCCAGGGCTTCGGCGACGGCGCCGCGCTGCCCGTCGGTCATCACCACCGCCGTCGGCGCCCTCCTCGCCGCGGCCTCCCTCGCGAACTTGTCCCTCGCCGCCCTCTTCTCCACGGCCACTTTGCTTCTGGCTTCCCGTTCCTTTTTCTGTTCTGCCATCTCCCCGAGAGAGTCCCACTGCTCCCGGAACTGTCTGGGCAAAACTCTGTGCAGAGCCCTGTCCCCGGCGACGGCGTGCAAGCCCGAGACGGCGGCGGCCTGCTCCGCGTCGTTCGCGGTGGCGTAGCTCCTGTTGCGCGGGGTGAAGGCGACGACGGTCTCCGAGTCCTTTTTCTTGGAAGAAGCGGAGGAAGCGGAGGGGGGGATGACGACCTTGGCGGTGAAGGCAGGTTCGGAGGAAGAGTCGGGGTCGGCGGCGTCGGGAGCAAGAGCAGCGACAGCCGCAGCAGCCTCTTTTCCTCCTCCGACTGCTTTGGCGCGGTAGCGGGGCTTGCCCCTATTGTTCGACTGGCACCATTCCAGCAGGAGCATCTTGGGGGACTTCTCGGTGAAGTAGCCCCCGCGGGATCCCACGTCCATCATCTTGCTGCCGCCGGATGCGGAGGTCGTTGAAGTCGAAGCCGAAGCGGCTGAAACTGACGACAGCGCGACCGAGGACGACGCTGCGACGGAGGAGGCGACGCCGCTGCTGCCGCCTCCATCTCCTCCTCCTCCCTCGCCGGTATCGTCGGCGTGCTTGGTGACGATGTGCTCTCGGTAGCGGTTGATCTGAATTGAGGTGTTTTGGAGGTGTGGTTCGGGGGCCGCTGTGAGAGAAAGAAGAAGAAGAGGGACTCGAGGTCGGAAGAGGTTTTTGACGTTTGTTTGTTCAAGCCGTCCTCGATCGGACCGATTGATCTCCTTCGATTCCAATCTCCTTCTTACTTGTTTAAACACCCGGTCGCAGTAGGGGCACTTTTGTTCCTGGTTCCTCTTGTCGATGATGGAAGGTCCCTTCGTGCCGCCACCGCCTCCGCCGGAGGAAAAGACCTTGGCGGCCTTTTTCTTCTCCTCCCGGTTGCGGATGCCGCCCATCTCGAGTTTCTTTTTATTTGTTGCTGTTTTTCTTCGAGGAGCACAGATCGAAACTCTCGAGTTGATTTCTATGCGCAAGGCGTGCTCATCGAGAGAGGGCACAGAGAGGATCTTGCATGAAGATGTGGTTGGGATAGAAATGCACGCGAGAGAGTAGAAAAGAGCGCGGCGCGCGAAGTAGAGAAAGAAAACAATAACAAAAAAATGATTTTTTTTACAATCGCCTTCTTCTCACTTTTTCTTCTTCTTCGACGTCTTCTGCTTGCCCCGCCCCGAAGACGAGCCCGCCGCCGCCGCCGCCGCCGCCGCCCTCTTGCTCGCTACCTTCTTCTTCTTCTGGATCGCGTTCATCTCCTTCTCCTTCTTCTTCCTCGCCCTAGCCTCTCTCTCGATCCTCCTCTTCTCCCTCCAGACTTTAGGAGGTTCAAACTCTCCCGCCCAGATCCCCTTTCGTTCCTCCTTCGCCTTGCGTTCCGCTTCGAGGTAAGGGCCCGTGAATCCCATAAAAGAGACCGCGTGGCCCTCTCGCAGCATCCACTCGCCGATATCGACGACGGAGGAGGAGGAGCTGGATTTGTTGCTAGCTCGGAAGAAGGACGGAGGGAACAAAGAAGAGGAGAAGAAGAAGAAGGAGAAAAACCCGCCTCGTCTGTCGACAAAGCACCTCGCCAGGGCTCTGCCGTACCTGTCTGTTCCTTTCCGCTCGCAGCGCAGGGGCTTCCCCGCGACGAGGGACCTCAGAGCGCGGGTGGATTCGGCGCCGCAGTCGTAGGGGGTGCTTCGAGATGGAATTTGCTTGCTCGTCGGAGGAAACGGCCAGCGGGAGAAGAAGAGTGACGACGACGACGGCAGCTCTTCTTTCCTTCGCCGTGCCCCAAATAACCCCCAATTCCTCCTGCTACAGAGCTGCCCGTCTTCCGGAGCATCCATCCCCAGCAGCCTCACGGTGATCCCTGCTGCGACGACCGTGTCCCCGTCGACGACCCTGACCGCAGCCGGCGGGGAAGTCCAGTTTTTCGGCGGCGCGTAAGAAGAGGCGGTGAAGCTCGAGGACGACGAAGAAGAAAGAGAAAAAACAGAAGCTGTTGCTGCTGCTGCCTTGCTCCTGAAAAACGACGACGCGATCCCGGAGACGAGCAGCATCCCCAGCGAGAAGAAGACGAGCGCGAGGACAAAGACGCTCTGGTGACTCGGAGGTGGTTGAAGTTGTCGACGACGTCGTCGACGCCGAAACAACAACGAGCTCTGACGCCATGACGACGCTCGCTTCTCATTCACGCCTGCCTTTTCCCTCGCTTCTGCTCCCTCTATTTCATCTCTCTTCGCCGTGACTGAGCTCGCATGGACGGAGACTGTGCCCGTAACCTTTGGCTTGCTCCTTTTGGACAACAGGCGCGGCCAGCCAGGCGCCATTTCGCTCCTCCGAAAAGGCGGAAATGGATTTTCGCGACGCGACGTTCGAAGAATGGTTTCGCATAATTTTTTTCCTCCTTTTTTTCTGTCTTTTTTTTTACCAGAGCTCTTTTTTCCCTTTTCAATTCCTCTAACAACGATGATTTCTGTCATCTCGCCTCGCCTCTTACCTCATCCACGCAGCGTCTCTGTCGCGGCAGAGCGTGGAGGAGGTCGCGCGGGCTTTAGCGGGAGATCCGGGAGCTCGTCGTCGAAACGCGGGGGAGGGCGCGGAGGAAGTAAAAGCGGCCGCGGGGGCGGCGGTCGAGGCGGCGGCGGCGGCCGAGCGAAAACCGATGGCAACATCGGGACGCGCGTTTCCACCCCTAAAAAGCTCATCAACGACGCCACCGACCCTGTGGAGGTGTCTAATGAACCGTCTCTGCTGTCTGCGCCGATGGAGGTGCGTTTAAATGGAGTGGTGGAAGAGTTGTCGGCGGTGCCTTTTGCGAAAAGAGAGAGGCATGCGAATTTGGAAAGAGGAAAAAAAAACTCACTCGACCTCGACCTATCCACCAACAACAGATCATCGTCCTCGAGCGCGACGAGGCCCCCGAGGCGTCCATCTCCCCGCTCTGGGATTCCTTCTGCGGCACCAGCGCAGGCGGCTGGCAGGGGATCGCGACCGCGGTCTCGCCCGTGACGGGGGAGAGGGAGGCCGTCGGCCTGGTCGACGAAAAAGTCGTCGTCGAGACGACGGAGGAAACCACCGCCGACGACGGCAGCGTCCGCAGCGTGGTGAAGACCAAGACTAAGGTCGTCAAGAAGGACGTCCTGGCCCTGGCCACGTACACGGTGGAGAGGAGGACCGGGGGCAGGGCCGGGGGCGGCGGCACCGACAGGCTCGAGAGGAGGACTGTCCGCTCTCCGACTACGGCCGGGCTCGCCGAGGCCGCCGCCGAAGCCGCCGCGAATGCCGAAGGAGAAGAAGAGCAGGTAGAACTCGAATCGACGCTGCCCTCTTCCCCTTCGTTCGACGGAGTCAACGACGCCCTGCGCGCCAAGGAGCCCGGTCTGGTGATCTTCGACGGGGGGACCTGCTCTCGCGGGCCCCTGAACTTGCTCGGGCTTCCCCCGCTGCTGCTCTCGAACGCAGGCAGCAACAGTAGGAGGAATCGAGAGGGCGATCTCATCGATGTCGCCGCAGAGAGGGAAGCGCTGGAGAGGCTCGTGGCCCTTTTCCCCTCCACTGCTGCGCTGGACAACAGCAAGAATAGGAAAAAGAAGGAGGAGGAGGAAACGGGAGAAGAGGGCGACTGGTCTTCGCTCGACGGAGGAGGTCGAAACAACCGAAACGGAAACGGAGATGAAGATGAAAACTCCGAGATCGAGATCCTCGATATCGCCGCCTCCCCGGACTCGGGGGAGGACCCCGAGGCCACCGTCTCCGTGATCGAGAGCTGCCTCGCCTGGGGTGGCGAGCAGAGGCTGCGCGTGCAGCTGACGCTGTCCGTCGCTGACGGTGAGTAGTGGAAGAGAGGGGGTAGAAGAAGAGAAGACGAAGACGAAGACGAAGAAGAAGAGAAGAGGTCGAGGAAGTTTTTTTTTCGCTCACTTAAAAAAAAAAAAAAAAAACAGACGGCGACGAGCTCGACATCACCCCTCTGCGCATCCTCGTCACCAGAGAGGCCTGGCAGTGCCTGCCCGACGGCGACGTCGCGGCTTGCGCCGTGGAGGCGCCAGAGGCCGACGGGAGGGGCGCGACCGCGACGACGAGTTCCTCTGCTTCTTCTTCTTCGACTTCGAAAAAGGCTTCTTCTTCTTCTCCTTCGTCGCAAGTCACCAGCCGCTCCACTGCTCTGTCTACCGCCAAGGCCCTCGAGGGAACCTGGAAAGTCTTTGACGTCTGCGCGCACGCGATCCCCCCGAGCTCTTCTTCGTCTTCGAGCTCGGGCTCGGGATCAGAAGGAGAGGGAGGAGAGGGAGGAGAAAACAGAAACAGCGAACCGGCGTTCGACCTCGACGACCCCGACGAGCAGGTCACGGCTCTCTACTCAACTTCGCGCACGGTCCAGCGGTGGTCCCTGGACCCGATGGAGTTCCCAGGGGACGGCGGCGGGGCCTACGCGCTGCCCGACGCGAGGGCGGCGGCGGCGGAGGTGAATGGGAGTGTTTCATCTTCGTCGTCGTCTTCTCCTCCCTCCTCATCCAGTGGCCCCGCCCCCGGCGCCGCCCTGCTCGAGCTCGTGATGCTCGACCCCGTCTCGAGAGGCGCCGACGCCGACGCGATCGAAGGGATGGGCAGGTGGGGCGGCAGCAGCGGCAAAGAGAAGAAGGGAAGAGAAGGACAAGGGGTTGAAAACGACGACGCCGACTCTTCTTCCGAGGAAGAAGAAGAAGGCTCCTCCGCCCCTCCTCTTCTCCGTCGCGCCCTGCTGGTCACGGCGCTCTGGTCCCCTCGCGACGGCACCGTGGTGGGCCTGCAGCGCGAGTACGACGCCGGCGGGGACCTGGTCGAGGTCAGGGCGAGGACCGCGGTGAGGACCGACGTCGCCGGGGGGTCGATGTAAAAAGAAAAAAATCAAAAAGTTTTTTTAAAGTTTTTTGTTTTCTTACAGAAAAGGGCATGCTTGCGCGTCTCTCTCTGTGTTTCTCTCTAACGCGTCACGACGCTGTCCGCCGTCAGGTACGCGCGGGCCAGGGCGCGGGCCAGCGCGAGCCGCACTGCATCTGCGGCGAGCGCCAGAGTCGGCGTTTTCGTCGCCGAGGCCGCTTTCGTTGTCGCTTTCACGTTCACTCTCTCGCTCCTCCTCCCCTCGGCCTCGGCCTCGGCCATCGCCGCCAGGGCGTCGTCGATCGTCACCGCCGGGATCCCGGCGCAGCACCCCGCTTCGAGCGCTGGCACGGCCCGCAAGAGGGCCCCGGTGGCGAGCGTGGCGCTGGGAGCTGCCCTCGCTGCCGCGGCGGCAGCGGAAACGACGGCGGCAGCGGCAGCAGCAGCGGCCGCAGTCTTTGAAGCAGAAGAAGAAGAAGCAACGGCAAGCAACGCCGCCTCTGCCCTCTCGAGCTCCAGGAGCGCCTTTAGAGCTCTGAGTCCACCGCGTCGGGGCACCGGTGCGCGCGTGGGCGCAGAGAGAGCCTCGGAGAGAGGCGCAGCAAAGTCTTCGAGCGCGGCAGCTGCGGCTGCAGGCGAGGAAGCGAAAAGAGACGACGAAGGACCTAAATTTTCCATTCCCGCGCTTTCTCCACTTCCTCCGCTTCCTGCCCTCAACAGCGCCTCTGCGCAAGCCTCGGCGACAGGCCCGGCGACGGCCCTGGCCCTGTCCCCGTCCCTCGCGCGAGAAAACCACAGCAGCGCCGCTCCGACCCGCCCCGACGCCGCGGCGGCGACCCCGGCGGCCCGAGCGACGCCGAGGCTCGCGCCTCTGATCCCCAATCGTTCCGCTTCCGCCGCGGCTTTTTCCGCAGGCGCGTCGTCACCGCAGGCCGAAGAAGACGCCACGACCCCGGCGGCGGAGTGGTGGAACAGCGCGGCGCAGGAGCTCCTCCCGGAGCCCGGGCACAGGGCGAAGACCCGGGCCGCGGCGGCCCTCGTCGCGACCGAGGCGGCAGAAGAAGCCGTCTCGCCTCCGCCGCCTCCAGCCAGCGCCGTCGCGTAGTCGCTCGCGGCCCACTCGACGGAGCCGATGCCGGCGTGAGGGAGGTAGGTGCCCCTCGTTGTGGTGGAAGAGGAAACGTCATCTTCGTTCATTGAAGAAGAACTCGAAGAGGAACTCGAAGAACTTGCCAACAAGGGCGCGACGTGGGCGAGGAGCCAGCTCCCGCACGCCGAGGAGAGCACCGCGGCGGCAGAGTCGGGCTCCCCTCTCGCTGCGGCATCGGCGAGGGAAAGCAGGAGCGCGTCCCAGGTCGACATTTCCTGAGGAGCAGCAGAAGGAGAAGCAGAAGAAGAAATCGTGATTTTCTCGGCGTCGTCAAAGGCGCGCTGCGCGGCGTGGGCGAGCTCTGCGGCGCCGCGAGGGCCCGCGCCGCTGCCTGCGTGCAGGGCCCGCGCCACCAGCAGTTCCGCCCAGGACGGACAAGGGCCGCCGACGGCCTCGTCGAGGGCGGCCCGGTCCCCGGAGACGATCGCGAGGAGCCTCCTCGCGCCGGCCGCTGTCGTCTTGGAGGAAGAAGCGTCGTTGTCGTTGGTGTCGTCTTCTTCTTCTCCTTCTCCTCCGGCGCCTGCTCCTGCTGCCCTGCTCCAAAGCCCGTCGTCGTGCGCCACGGATCGCACGGCAGCCAGCCAGCTCCTGCGCGCCTCCAAAAACGCAGGCAAGGAGGTGAAGGCCGTGGCGGAGCTCTGCTGCTCGCCGTAATCGCCTTCAAGTTCTCCATAGTCGTCGCCCTCTTCCTCTTCCGATGCTGAAACCCGCGCTCCTCCTTCGCCCTCGCCCAGGGCGAGCCGCGGCGCCCTGCGCAGCAAGAGCCCCACGGGCTCGAGAGCAGCGAGGCAGGCCACGGCGCGGCGCCTTTCCGGGTCGAGATACTGCTGCTGCTGGCCGTCGCCGCTGCCACCGAAAGCAGCTTCTTCACCTCCTCCTTCACCTCCAGCCGCGAGGGTCAGCGCTTCGTTCCAGGCAGAGTGCGCCCCCAGGAGCGCGACGGCGGCGGCGTAGGCCCCGAGCGCGGCGGCCCTGGCAGCGGTCTGCCAGTAGCCTGGCTCTCTCTCGGGCGTGGGAGACGAGAGCAGGCGGGAGACGGCGGAGCGCAAGGTTTCGACTTGTTGCTTTGCTGTCGTTGTCGTTGCTGTCATTGTCGTCGTCAGAGGAAGAAGCGCCGCGGCGTGTAAAGTAGCCCACCGCCGCAGCGCTGGCCCCAGGCACCCGTCCTCCCTCCCGGCCGGCAGGAAGAGCAGCGCGGTCCAGTCCCAGGCGCATCGCTCGACGGCGAGAGCAGCAGCAGAGGCTGAAGAAGAGGAAGGAGCGCCGTTTGCTTCATTCTCTCCATCTTCTTCTTCCTCTTCGCCGACCCCCTTCATCATCATCAGTGCGGAGACGTCGCTGGCGTAGCTCCGGACAGCCCTGCCCCAGGTCGGGGAGCGCGTGCCTGACCGCAGGAGCTCCCCCTGGAGGGCCTCGAAAAGGGGGAGGGAGTTGAAGGCGAGGGCGCGCTCCGAGGCCGAGAAGGAGCCCCTGTTTTGAGAGAGAGAGAGAGAGAGAGAGGTTGAGGTTTGGAAGAGGTTGAGAAAACAGGCGGGGAAAAAAAGAAAAAAAGAAAAACTCGATGGCCATCAATCGTCTCTTTCTTTCTTCTCCCGCTTCTCCTTCTTCTTCTCTCTCTCCTTTCTCTCTTCCATTCCAAAACACTCACCACTGCACGACGCTCGCCGAAGGAGTCTCTGCGTGCGATGAAGGGACAGCGGGACGACGACGCTGCTGCTGCTGCTGCTGAAACTCCCCATCAAAGTCGTCGGCGGCGGTGGCGGCATCATCGACCGGACTCTCGTCGACGAGCGGGCACAACGAAATCCTGTTGCCCAGCCCCCAGCTGAAATGGAGCCGTTTGGTCCCAGGTGGGGCCGGCACGGTCGCGAGCAGAGGCACGGGCGTGTTCGGGCCGCCAGACTCCTCGACCGGGGGCTGAGGAGCGAGCGCGACGAGGGAGAAGCTCATGGTTGAAATCGAAAATGACGTCGACGTCGAATTCGAGGAGAAGAGTGAGAGAGAGAGCGTCGAGAGCATCAGCGCCACAACTTTTTAGTGGAAAGCTTTCTCTCATCCACCTCCCCCCTCGCGCGCGCGCATCTGTGCTCCCCCTTTCTCACCCAATTGAGATGATGAGGCAGACTCTCGCGACGACGCCCTCGCAGAGGCGGCTCGTTGGAAGCAGCACTGGTACTGCTGGCGTGCGAAGGCAATCGTTGATCGTCGTCGCTGCTGCTGCTCGGAAAACGGCAGCGCCGCTGCCGAAAAAGAAAACCTCTTCCTCAACCCCGACCAACAAACCCTCCACCCCCAAGTCCCCCTCCCGCTTCTACCTCAACGTCACGGGCTTCCCCTTCCCCCTGGGCCCCTTCTTCAACCGCAAGACCGTCCGCACCGAGCTCGAAAAGAACTCGATCTGGCTCTTCGAGCAGCCGCAGGGTCTCGGTTTGAGCAACGTGACCGCAAACGTCCGCATGACCGTTGTCAGATTGGAAGAGACGGGCGGCCTGTGGGTGCACGCCCCGATCGCGCCCACGGCCGAGTGTGTGAAGCTGCTGAAGGAGCTGGGGGCGCCCGTGGAGCACATCGTGCTGCCGACGTTTGCCTACGAGCACAAGTGCTTTATGGGTGAGAGAGAGGATTTTTTGGGTTTTTTTTTTCTTCTTGATTTTTTTGATTTTTTTTTCGGGTTTTTTTTTTTTCCGAAAAAACTCCATAAAAAAAAAAAAAAAAACCTTTTTTTTTGCCCTTCTCCTCTTTCTCCTGCGCCTTTTCCCCGCCCCCCCCCCCGCTCCACCCCCGGCCCCCCCCCCCCCCC
>Ga0114918_10000551_pt1 | contig 32325 bp, 26 predicted proteins | sample LantaG_FD_87015 | JGI IMG/M metagenome (GOLD analysis project Ga0114918, IMG submission 87015) | Deep subsurface microbial communities from Baltic Sea to uncover new lineages of life (NeLLi) - Landsort_02402 metaG | ecosystem: Environmental > Aquatic > Marine > Oceanic > Sediment | place...
GCTCTACTATCTACTTTCTACTTGCTTCTCCCCCGTTGCAGGCGTATGCGCGCACAAAACAACACCTTTTATGCAAAACAAAGCCAATTTCCGGAGGGCTGTTAATGACTGTAACCTCAGCTATAACAAGCACTTACGAACACAAATCACCCCTGGAAGCGCCAAAAAACAAAGCCAATTCAAAACCAATTGGCAAAAAGGCCGCGACCGCCAAACTTCACCAAATACGAGATACGAGTTCCGAGCTACGCTCCTCCGTGCCTATAAGGCACCTCTAGCCGGGGTTCCTCTCTTGCACGCAACCCGCGCGCACAAAACAATACCTTTTATGCAAAACAAAGCCAATTTCCGGAGGCCTCTAATGAGTGTAACCTCAGCTATAACAAGCAGTTACGAAGAAAAACCGCCCCTGGAGGCCCCAAAAAACAAAGCCAATTCAAAACCAATTGGCCAAAACGCCAAAATGAGCCTAACCGCTTATGCAAACAGGAATTACGAAAGAAAACCCCGCTCCAGCCGCCAGCCGGTAATTGTACAGAAAACCACAAATCACTGCCGATATAAACCCGTGGCAGCTATAGTATTGTTCTTTGTCCCTTAGGGCCTTTACAAAGGCGCGGGGAAAGTCCCGTGCCGTTACTTTTAGAGAGAAGCTTTATCGGACCAGAGTGAGTCTTCGCCGATGAAAGAGCCCCTGTCGAAAACAAGAGCACTTCAATGTCTCGCAATCGCGGCCTTCGCGCTGCTTTTCTTCAGTTGCGCCGGCTTTGACATCGGCGACTGGCCAAGTACCTACGCCTTCCCTCATAACAAGCCCACCGCCAACCTGTGCGGACCCATCGGGGCATTCTGTGCGTACTATCTGCTATACTACGTCGGACCCGGCATCTTCGTAATACTCATCTCGGGAATTTGCCTTGTCGCCGCAAAGCTTATCGGCAGGCCCGCACACCAGCCGGTCTTTCGGGCGGTCGGGCTGTTTCTCGTCACCACCGCCGCTTCGGCAACCTTCTACTGCTTGTGGCCGCATCACAAATTCTGCTTTCCAATCGGCTCCGGAGGAGTGCTCGGCGTAGCAACCGTTCACTTTCTCCACAGCCACTTTGCTTTGCTCGGAACCTTTATCCTCATGACGGCTACGTGGTTCGTAGGCCTTATCCTCCTGGCCGACAGCTTCCTGCTGATGCTGATGAGCCGGTCACGCTCGGCGTCCCTGAAACTCGCCGGCGTCGCAGCGCCGGCATGGTCGGCAGCCAGACAACGCTCGGAAGTCCTGGGCGAGATATGGCAAAAGCTCAGCGCCAAACAGAAACCCCAGCCCGCCGGAGCCGAGATTTCACGCCTTGAAAAACGCCTCAGACTTCAACGAATGGCAAAGAACAAAACAGAAATACTCGCCGGCCGCGACTCAAACCCCGCCGACGCCGGGACGGAACAAAAGACCCAAATCAGCATAACAAACAGCGCCCCTGACAGGCCGCGGGCCAAACCGGGTGATTCGTACGTCCCGTCAAGCTATGAGGATTACCGCCTGCCTCCTCTGGAGCTCCTGGCAGAACCACAATACGGCTTTGCCGCCGTGCAGGAAAAAGTCGTCCATGCAAAGGCCACCGCACTGGAAAACCTGCTCGGCGAGTTCAACATAAACGCCCGCGTAGTCGAGGCAGAAACCGGGCCCGTAGTTACGATGTTCGAGCTTGAACTTGCCGCCGGCGTAAAAGTAAGCCAGATAAGCACACTTGCAAACGATATGGCACGGGCCCTCGGCGTAGGGGCCGTCCGCGTCGTGGCGCCGTTGCCCGGAAAACACACCATTGGAATAGAAGTACCCAACAGCGAAAAGGAAAAGGTCCGAATGAAGGACATCCTTCAATTAGCCGGCGCAAGGCCGCAGCGTATGCAGATACCGCTGTTCTTGGGCAAGGATTCCGCCGCCGAAGCCCTCGTCTCAGACCTCACCGAGATGCCGCATCTGCTCATCGCCGGAACAACCGGCTCCGGAAAAAGCGTATGCATAAACAGCATCATCACCGGCATACTCCTGACGCGCCGGCCGGACGAGGTCAAGGTCATCCTCATCGACCCGAAAATGGTCGAAATGACCGCATTCAACACCATTCCGCACCTGATGTGCCCGATTGTCACAGAAACCAAACGCGCCGTTCAGATACTCGGCTGGGCAACCGAAAAAATGGATGAGCGATATGCACTTCTGGCAGAGGCCAGGGTAAAAAATATCGCCGAGTACAACAGGCTCGGAGCCGAAGCAATCCTCGAACGCTTCGAGCCGTCCAGCGAGGATGAGGCGGCAAAAATTCCCAAGAAAATGGCCTACGTCGTCATAATCATAGACGAGCTGGCGGACCTCATGATGACCGCGCCCAAGGAAATCGAAGCCTACATCGTCCGCCTTGCACAAAAAAGCCGGGCCGTCGGCATACATATCGTTCTTGCAACGCAAAGGCCCCAGGCAACCGTCGTCACCGGCCTTATAAAGTCGAACATGCCCACCAGAATAGGTTTTAGAGTCGCCGCCAGAATGGACAGCAGAATCATACTCGACCAGAACGGCGCAGAAACCCTGCTCGGCCAGGGCGATATGCTCTTTCTAAAACCCGGCACAAGCGACCTCGTCAGGGCACAGGGAACCTTTGTGGACGACGCGGAAGTAAAACGCGTCGTCAAGTACCTTAAGGAAATTGCCGAGCCCCAATTCCATCCCGAGCTTACCCAGCTCAGCAGGCTCGATGCATCTGAGTTCAAAAAAGATGACCTTTTCGACGACGCTGCCCGGATTGTTATGGAGACCAAGCGGGGCAGTGTATCACTGCTTCAGCGAAGGCTAAATATCGGATATGCGCGGGCTTCCCGCATGATCGAGATGATGGCTGCCGTCGGCGTGCTTGGCCAGTACAAGGGCAGTCAAGCCAGAGAAGTTACGATAACTCCCGACGAATACGAGCAGCTCCGCCAAAACATGGAGGCTGAGGCGGCCGAATACGAAAGCGGCGGCGAGCAAGTCCTGTTCGACAATGACCCCCAAAGCCCCTCACACCCCGACGCCCAGAAGCAGCCATCCTTAGCCCCGGCAGAGGGTGAATACCATTACGCAGCCGTCGAGGAAGAAGACTAAAAACCTCAACAGCAATCTCTGCGTTTCCTCACCTCGCTGCTGCCTTGAGCTATCCACCGAACCTGCCTGCCACGCCGCCGGCACGCAAGGCAGTTTTTTTGTTGAAAAACCCCTTGATTGCCTCGCACAAATAGTGTAATCTGCCGTCATTAGGAATCGCCCTGTCGCACGGGGTAGCTCGAGAAGCTCGAAACCTGCCGAGTATAATCGGTCGGGTCGGATTTTTGTGCCCGGCGCCTGCAGCTTTGAAGTTTCTCGTGGGGTCAGCAGCTTCACGGCGTGGTTGACTCAAGCCTCCGACAGGGCCAGGTCGGGCCGGAACGAGCCGGCTCCCGTGACAAGCAATTAGGAATTATGAAAAAAAGGCCGAATCGTTGGTTGCATTACCCGGTGGTGTAATTGGTAACACAGGGGCTTTTGGTGCCCCCATTCCAGGTTCAAGTCCTGGCCGGGTAGCTCTTAAATTGAAAACTTAAGCAAAAAAACCTGAAATCGAAGCACTATGGCCTCTGAAAAGGTAGCCATTATATTAGCGGCAGGAATCAGCCGCCGGATGAACACAAACCTGCCAAAGGTCCTACACGAGCTATGTGGCCGGCCAATGCTCGCCTATGTGCTTGATGCCTGCCGGCAGGCGGGCCTCCAAAAGCTATATGTGGTGATTGGCTACGGCGCCGAGAAGGTCAAAAAGCGATTCAGCCAGGCCGACGATATCCTATGGGTCGAGCAGCGTCAGCAGAAAGGCACAGCACACGCCGTGATGTGCTGCAAGCCGTACCTGGAGAACTTTCAAGGCGAAATCCTGGTTCTCTGCGGCGACGGACCATTGATTCGCGCCGAGACCCTGCAAACACTCATCAAAGCACACCAGGCCGAGCAAACCGCCGCAACGCTCGCAACGGCAGTTCTTGACGACCCGACCGGCTACGGCCGGATAATACGAGATGCAAACGGCACTATCCAGGGCATCGTCGAACACAGCGACTGCACGCCTGAGCAGCTTGCAATCCGCGAGGTTAATCCGAGCTATTACATCTTCGACAACAAGGTCCTTTTCGAGGCCGTTGATAAAATAAAGCCTGATAACGTCAAAAATGAATACTATCTGACAGATGTATTGTCTGTTATCATCGCCGCAGGTCGTAAAGTCGGGGCGGTTACGGCCGTTCGGCCCGAAGAGGCTATCGGCGTCAACAGTCGGGACCAGCTCGGTCAGACAAGCAAAATTATGCAGCGCAGGATTCAGCGCAAATTGATGAACAGCGGCGTCACAATAGTTGACCCCGACAATACCTGGATTGACGCACGGGCACAAATCGGCGCCGACACGGTCATCGAGCCTTTCGTGTATATCCACGGCGAGGCGAAAATCGGCTGTAATGTCAATATCGGCGCCGGAACCATAATGGCAAACCCCATCGGCCAGGAAATGGCAAGCTGGACAAAGATAGGCGACGGCTGCTCCATCGGCGCCGGAGCAACCCTGATTGCCCCGCTCGATGTGAAAAACGGCACGCATATCCCACCCGGTGCGGTCGTCGCGAACGAGAATGCAGAACAATTCGTATCCAATGACTGAGAACGAGGTGCAAACGCGATGGACAGAATGTTTTTGAGCGAAAACCTGAAGATTTTCGCTGGCAGCGGCAATACGCCGCTGACAGCCGCCGTATGCAAATATCTCGGCGTTCCCGTCGGAGGCGCAAAAATCGACACCTTTCCCGACGGCGAAAAAGTCATAAAGCTCGAGGATGACGTCCGAGGCAGAGACTGCTTCGTCATCCAGTCGACATGCAGACCTGTGGACGAAAACCTGATGGAGCTCCTCATCTTCCTGGACTGTCTGAGAAGGGCATCTGTCAGACGCGTCACCGCGGTCATACCCTATTTCGGTTACGCCCGCCAGGATAGAAAAGCCGAAGGGCGGGTCCCCATCACCGCCAAGCTCGTGGCCAATCTTATCACCTGCGCCGGCGCCGACCGGGTCCTTGCCATAGACCTTCACGCACAGCAGCTTCAGGGCTTCTTCGACATACCCGTCGACCACCTGACCGGCGAGCTCGTCCTCAGCAGGTACTTCAGAGACAAGAAAATCGACAAGCTTACCATTGTCTCGCCCGACGTCGGAAATATGAAAATCGCCTCAAGATTTGCCGCCCATTTGGGCGGGGAGCTGGCAATCGTCCATAAAAAACGCACCAGCGGCAGCGAGGTCGAGGCCCATGAGATTATCGGAGACGTCAAGGGCAGAAATGTCCTCATGTGCGACGACATTATAGCCACAGCCGGAACGGTTTGCAGTGCCGCAAAACTGGTCAGGCAGCGGGGCGCAGAGAAGATTTATGTAGGCGCCACCCACGGCATCTTTGCCGGCAACGCGCCGGAACGCCTGGCACAAGCCCCCGTTGACGAGATAGTGGTTACCGACACCGTACCACTTGGACAAAAGGCCGCAGAGCTCCCTAACATCACCGTATTGACCGTCTCAGCTATGTTGGGAGAAGCAATAAAAAGAATTCACAGAGATGAATCTATCAGCAGGTTGTTTAATAATTTTTAACAATCAGGGCAGGAAAACGCGAATGCAAATTCCGCTTATGTAGGTAAAGGTCAGCAAAACATGGAAAAAACATTGTCACTCAAGGCGCAGAAGCGTGAACAAACCGGCTCAACTGCCGCCGCCAAACTCCGCAGACAAGGACGAATACCGGCAATTGTCTACGGCCACAAAGAGCAGCCGGCAGCCATCTCCCTCGACCAGCACAGTTTTGTCGAAGCCGTCCATCACGGTCTTCGCCTCTTCGACGTCCAGGTCGGCAGAAAAAAGGAAAAAGTCATCATTAAGGACATCCAGTACGACTACCTCGGAAAAAACATTATCCACGCGGACCTCATCAGAGTTGACGTAACCGAGGCGGTCAGAGTATCGGTCCCAATAGAGCTCAAGGGCACCGCAAAAGGCATGCAACAAGGCGCGATTATAGAAGAGCATACCGACCGTCTCGAGGTCGAGTGCAAGGTAACAAATATCCCCGAGTCGATAGTTGTCTCCATCAAAGAGCTCGACGTCGGCGGGGTGCTGCACGCTCAGGACATCGAGCTGCCGGAAGGTGTCAAATTGATAAGCGACCCGGCCACGCTGGTCGCAGCCTGCCGTGTCGTTACACCCAGGACTACGGAAGAAATCGAAGAAGAAGCCCCGGCCGCCCCCGAAGTCATCACCGAGGCTAAAGAGGCTGAACAGGAACAAAAAACTAAAGACTCCACTGAAAAGGAAAGCAAGTAGCTGCTTTGGTGTGGAATATAGATGCTATGGCAGAAACTAAAATGGTCGTCGGACTGGGTAACCCGACAAGCGAGTACGCCGGGACGCGGCACAACCTGGGCTTCCGTGCCGTGGACTCTTTGGCAAAGGCCCTGAACATAGAAGTGAGAAAGAAAAAATTCGGTGCTCTCTTCGGCACAGGTGAATTTGCAGGTAAAAGGCTGATGTTGTTAAAACCCTGGCGATTTATGAATAGAAGCGGCCTGCCGGTCGCAACGGCGATGGGCTTTTATAAGCTCAGCGGCCGAGATGTGCTCGTCATAACAGACGATATGGCCCTTGAGCCGGGCACAATTCGGATTCGACCAAACGGCTCCGCGGGCGGGCATAACGGCCTGGCTGACATTATAGAGACCCTCGGCACAGAAAATATAAACCGGCTCCGAATAGGTATCGCAAGCAGCACAACACAGGACGCCGTCGATTATGTCCTCGCCAAACCGACCGAGGAACAAAAGCCGCTGCTCGACGATGCCATCGAAAGAGCGCACGAAGCCGTGCTTTGCTGGACCGAATATGGCATCGATGCGGCAATGAACAAATTCAATTAAAATATGCAATTTGGAAATCGAAGTTGACTTGGGAGGCATTGAAAGTATTGTGAATAAGCTCTACGAAGCTATGTTCCTCGTTGACTCGTCTCAGGCGGCAGCAGACTGGGACGGCGTCCAAACAAGAATAAGAAACATCCTCGAAAAGGCACAGACTGAGATTGCTTCGATAAAAAAGTGGGACGAACGCAGGCTCGCCTACAAAATCAACGGGCAGAACCGTGGAACGTATATCCTCTGTTTTTTCAGAGCCGACGGCCAGAAAATCCGTGAGATAGAAAGAAACGTCCAACTCTCGGACCAAATCATGCGCGTCCTGGTCCTCTCGGCCGAAGCAAGAGAGCACGAAATTGAAAAAGACACCCCCGCAACGGCCGCCCACAAGAGAATACAAAAGGCCCAGCAGCAGGACGCCCAAAAAACTCGGACCGAGCACACACCTGCAGAGCAAAGCTCAGACGCCGCAGCAGACAAAACCGCTGCCGAGCCTGCCGAACAAGACCGGCAGCAACCGCAGCCCCTCACCGAGAGCGAACCGCCTCAGACGATACCGCCCGATATCGAACAACCACAACCGGATGAATCGCAAAAAGACGCCCAACAGGCAGAAGAACAAACCCAGCAGCAAATCAACAGTGAAAAGGTAACCGACGAATATGAGCAACAGCAGCCTTGAGCAGCCGAATCCGCTCCCGCCAACTGCGACGTAATGGCTCGGCGAATCGCTGTACATAAAATGAGAAAACCAAAGACAACCAAAACAGTGGAGACTGAAAATGGCCAACTTTAATAAAGTGTTGCTGATGGGGAACCTCACTCGCGACCCACAGCTCTCTTATACGCCTAATCAGACGGCGGTGGTTGATTTCGGGCTGGCTGTGAACCGCAAATGGAAAGGGCAGGACGGCAACCAGCGAGAAGAAACCTGCTTTGTTGACTGCAGGGCATTCGGCAGACAGGCTGAGAATATCAACAAGTATCTCAGCAAAGGAAGGCCCGTTCTCATCGAAGGAAGGCTCACTTTTGATAGCTGGACGGCCCAGGACGGAACCAGGCGAAGCAAGCACAGAGTCACCGTGGAAACCTTTCAATTTCTCCCGGGCGGCCCACCAGCCGGCGCAGGCGCCAAGGAACAACGAAACCTGTCAGGCTCACAGCCGGCCGACACGCCGGCCCAGGCCCCAGACAACCGAGCCGACAGCCAGCCCCAGAACGATGATATACCCTTTTGAAAATTCGCAATTGCAGAAACCAGGTTATAACTGTCAACCAGGAACAAGATTGAGTATGAGGTAACGAATGAGTGCGGTAAGAACTAACACTAACAGAAGAACCTCTCGCAGGACGACGCGCACCACAGCGGTTCGCGAGCAGACACAATGTCGCTTCTGCAGAAGAGGCGTAAAGTACGTCGATTACAAGGACACCGACACCCTGGGCAAACTCCTTACTAATCGAGGCAAAATATACTCACGAAAACGCAGCGGCAACTGTGCGAGCTGCCAGAGAAAGGTCAAGAAAGCTATCAAACGCGCCAGGTTTATGGCGCTGCTGCCCTACACCACGTAAGAAAGCTCGGCTAACAACCAAACGGGCAGGTATTAACAGATAAAGGAACGCAAAAAACGCTTGAGTGCAAAGATGTGAGGTACGCAATATGAAGGTTTTGCTTTGTGAGGATATTAAGAACGTCGGCTGGCTCGGCGATATAGTGGAAGTAAACCCCGGGTACGCAAGGAATTATCTCCTGCCCCAGGGACTGGCTGCCATTGCAACCGAAGCGAATGTAAAAGTTCTGGCTAAAGAAAAAGCTAAGCGCGCCGAGCAGAGAATACACCAGCGAAAACGCCTCGAACAGGCAGCCGTGGCCGTCGATGGCGCCGAAGCCGTCTTGGCAGCCAAGGCAAACGAGCAGGGACATCTGTTCGGCTCGATTGCCGCTCGCGATATCGCAGGCAATCTGCGAGAGCAGGGATTCGAAGTCGCCGACGAAATCGTACAATTGCCCGAGAATATAAAGCAGGTGGGAACTACGCAGGTCACGCTCAAATATGCCGATGATTTAACCGCCACCGTCAACGTCGTTGTCGTCCCGACCGGCCAGCCCATCGAGAATGTGCAGGTCGAACAAGGCGACGTTACAACCGATACATCCGCCGCCGAGCCTGAACAGGAGCCCACAGACCAGAACGAAGGTTAACGAATCTCAGAAAGCACAACCAACTGCCGGCCCCGACAGGTAACCACAAACAAAACCCTGCAGTGCATCCATTCACTACAGGGCCACAAAAATCGCATACAAGCGTTACTGGCGCGTCTGGTTTTCAGTTGGTTGACCGGACTTCTCCGGCGCCACCCGTATCACACGCCCTAACAGACCCAGTTGGTAGGCCACATCCGGCTGATTCCAGTCCAGTTCAAAACTACGTCTGTAATATTCCTCAGCTCGAACCTTGTCGCCTTTGCCCCAATAATAATCACCTAATCGCTTATGCGCTTCCGGCGAGTCCGGCGCCGAAGGCAGCGCCTGCCGGTAGCATGCCAACGCGTAATTGTCAACGTGTTGTTCTTGAAACGCCCTGCCAAGCCCAAGCAGGTTTTCCGTCGAAGTGCCCACCTCGTTCATAAAAGCCTCTGCCGTCTGCTTTGCCGTGGCTGCCTGGTTGCTTTGCTCAAGCACCTTAACCAACGCCGCCCGTGCCGGCCAGTGCACCGCGTCGAAACTTATCGCGGTCCTGTAATGAAACTCCGCGTCGCCAAGCCGTCCCTGCTCCTGGTACAACTGACCGAGCTCGAAATGCGCCTTTGGATTTTCGAACTTCCGGCTGATTTCCCGCGCAAGCATGGCCTGCCTCTGCTCAACCGACAGCGGTGTCTGCGTATCCTTCTCGATGGCCGATGGAACACACCCCGCCGCCAACCACATACACACAAAAACAGCCAACCCAAATGATTGTACTTTGCCAGCCATTTCTCGCCTCCCTACATAACAGCCCAACCCTGCCTCCTGCACATCTTTTCGGGCATTTCAAAATAACGTTCCCGCTCATTCTGACCCCTCACATCCATCCTTGCAAGCAGAATTTCCCGGAACATAAAAATAATCTCTGGGAATCCTGCAACTTCCTGTCACAATTTCACAAAAACCGCCGTCTATGTTAATGAAAGGAGATGCCAATTGACCGAAGGCAGCCTGCGAGAAGCCGGCAAAAATGCCAAGGCACCGGATGTGGATACTGCTCTGACGCCGGAGATGCTCGTACGCAAATATGCATCAGTCGTACTGGGCCTCTGTATGGCCCATACGAAAAATTTTCACGACAGCGAGGATATAATGCAGCAGGTCCTTCTCAAAGCAATCACCAGGCTCAATACCTTGCGTGACCCCGCTCGGGTCCGCCCCTGGCTCATACGAATAGCCCGGCGGATGTGCATCGATTTCCATAACAAACGCACGCCGCTCCGCGAGATACCCGACGATTTACCAGCCCCTTCCAACCCCGACGACGAGCACATTGAATCCCTGCACAGGGCCATCTGCAGATTACCCGAAGGCTGCCGCGAAGTCGTCGCCCTCTATTATCTGGACGGCCGAAAATGTGCAAGCGTCGCCCGCACGCTTGGAATCAGCCAAGATGCGGTCCGCAGTCGGCTGGTCCGTGCCCGCCTCCGGCTGCACCAGATATTAACGGAGAAAGATTATGAGCGACAATAACCATTGCAATAACCGCCGAGAATCAATCGCCGCCCTCGTGCTCGGCGAATTACAAGCCGATGCCGCCGAAGAGCTCAAAGAACACATCAGCACCTGCCAAACCTGCCGGTCTCTGTATCAGGACCTTTCTGCCGAGGAACAGACCATCAAATCAGCCTTTGCAACCATCACCAACAGAAGCAGCACTCTTCAGCACAGGCTCGTCCATCAATACCCAAAAGAACCGCATCCGCCTTCAACAAGAACCATCAGGTTGAATTTGAACGCGATTGTCAAAAGCCCAATAACAAAACTCGCCGCTGCGGCGGTGATAATTATCGCGGTGTTTTTGGTTCTGCATTTTACTGGCGGGTCGGATATGGCAAGTGTCGCCTGGGGCGAAGTTACTGCACGCGCTGACCAGGTTGATTTTGTGCATTTTTATGAGCTTAAGTTTCGCCAAAATCGGGTAAACAGTTCTTTGGAAGGGTGGTTCTCCAAAGGGCAGCTTCTCGCCAAAAAAGACGACGGTACGACGTTTCTCGACGACGGAAAAACGGAAACCGTACTCGATAAGCTCGGACAGCAAATTCGAAAAGGAGCATCTGAACTCGGGGGCATCAAGGGTATCAAATTTTTCGAAAAAATGACGCAGGGACTTATGCAGTACGAGAATGAGAATTTGCTGAGACAAGTGCCGTCGCACGTCGGTGATGATTTCCTGATATACCAATTTCGAGCTCCCAAAAGAATGGAGAAATGGGTAGAAGGCATCTCGGTCACTGTTGGGATGAACTCTCTTCTACCCGTTCAGATGAAGATAAGGCGCAAAGATCAAGAGGACGCATACGATTTGTATATATTCGATTACGAAGAGCCGGAAAAACCAGCAGCGTTTTTTGAGCCTCGGAGCGTGACCAAGCCCCCACAGGGGCGCGCCGAACTCGTGATTGACAGCGAAGAGACAATGATTGCCATCTCTGACTCGCCGGGTATCGAAGCCGTAGCGATACGACTTTACCACAAGTATTTCGAAAATGTTGGTGAATTGAACGTGCTTGATGCGGCGGTAATTACGAGCGAAGGCTTCAGGCGTGGAATACTCCAACAGGTACCATGCGAACTAAACAAGGAAAGTCAGTTTAGTACGGGCACCAGCGAGCATTGGCCGGATAAGAAATTTAGACATATTGAAGTCAAGTTTGTGATACGGCCAACCGAAAAAGAGAATGTCTACCTCGTCGAGGTAAGCTGTTGGCTTGACCGGTAGAAGATAAAAAGATACGGTAGGACTACCCGGTGTGTGGATCTGCAGGCAGACCGCCCTTTCTAAGGTTATCTTGGCATGTGAGCAACGGAGAACTTCTATGGACACCGGGTCATACGTCGAGGTTTTGGACCTCGAGGGCGTGAGTGCGGATAAAGTTCCGGCGCTTCTCGACGTCGTCGCCCATCAGGATACTGAACAGCCGGTCTGCTTCGCCGGCATCGTCCAGCTTAACCCGAAGCAGGGTCCTCGCCGCAGGATTCATAGTCGTATCCCACAACTGCTCGGCGTTCATCTCACCAAGCCCCTTGAAGCGCTTTAGCTCGACTCCCTTGCCGCCGATTTGGCGGACCGTGCTGCAAATCTCGCCCAGCGAAGCAACCTCGTATTTGTCCTGGTCGTTGATTATCTCGAATTTCGTCGGAACCGATTCGCCCGAGACCGTCTTTTCAGCTTTCAAAAGAAAATCCCTCAAATCCAGACCAAATTCCGCCTTTAGCTTTGCGTTTACATGATTTAGCCGGGCCACTTCGTGAAACTCCTCGGCAGTGATTAGTTCCTCTTCGGAATCCTGACTCTGCATCTTCAGCGTGTCTCTCAACTCATCAAGACGCCGCTCGAATTCATCCTCGTCGTAAAATACCTCCTGCTGACCCTGAACAACAATCCGGTACTGCGGAAGCGCACTGCCATCATAGTAGCTCCCGACAAATTCAGCAAAGTCTATCCCACGCCTGTTCAGAACGCCTATTATACGCTCGGCATCGGCTAAGGCTTTCACAAGTTCTGAAAGCCGCTTGTCGGCGACCTTCTGCGACTCGTCGCCGTCCTTGATGATAAGCTCAGTGCCTTCCAGCCCGCGAGCGGTCATCCTTTTGCGCATCTGCGCCTCGCTGAGAACGTATTCGCTCTTTTTCTTACCCTTTACCCGGATTTCATAAAGCGGCGGCTGCGCGATGAAAATCATATTATTGAGGAACAACTGCGGCATCTGCCTGAAAAAAAACGTCAGCAGCAGCGTCCGTATATGGGCGCCGTCAATGTCGGCATCGGTCATCAGTACTACCTTGCCGTATCTGCACTTATCCAAATCAAAATCGTCCACGCCAATGCCGGTGCCCAGGGCGCTTATAATCGTTCGTATCTCCTCATGAGCAAGCATCCTCTCCAGCCGGGCCTTTTCAACATTAAGTATCTTGCCTTTCAGCGGAAGGATAGCCTGGATGTTCCTGTCGCGACCGGACTTCGCCGAGCCGCCCGCCGAGTCCCCCTCGACGATGAATATCTCGGTGTTCGCCTTCTCCCGGCTGGCACAATCCCACAGCTTGCCCGGCAGATTCGAACTGCCAAGAGCACCTTTGCGCCTCGTCAGCTCCCGGGCCTTTCGCGCAGCCTCTCTCGCAGCGGCGGCCTGAATCGCCTTGTTCAAAACACGCTTCGCCTCCGGCGGATGCTCTTCGAGGTAATGACCGAGCTGCTCGTTAACGGTCGTCTCGACAAAGCTGCCCACCTCCGGGTTGGTTAGACGAACTTTCGTCTGCGCCTCGAAATGCGGGTCGGCAAGCTTCACCGCCACTACCGCCGTCAAACCTTCCCGCAGGTCCTCTCCCGTAGTCACCTGGCCGTTCTTCACTAAATTGTTGCTTCGGGCATAGTAATTCATCGTCCGCGTCAGGGCCGTCTTAAAACCCGACATATGCGTCCCGCCGTCGATGTTGCGTATGTTGTTCGCAAAAACCAGAACATTTTCCGTATAGCCGTTGTTGTACTGCATCGCAACTTCGCAGCTTAGCATCGCTTTAGTGTCTTCTCTGGCAAAATAAATGACATCGCGGTGCAGTACCTCCTTGCCCTCATTGAGGTGCTCGACAAAGGCCTTGATACCCTCGTCAAATTTGAACACGTCCTTCTTGTCTTCTCTGTCATCCGCGAAGGTAATCTGCAGCTCCGCGTTCAAATAGGCCATCTCACGTATTCTCTTCAGCAGCGTATCATGCTCAAACTCCGCATCACCGAATATCTCTTCGTCGGGCTTGAACGATATCTTTGTGCCGCGTTTCTCGGTGGGCCCCACGAGCTTTACAGGTCCTTTCGCGGCGCCTCTGGCACACTCGAAATGGTAATGTTCTCCATCTCGGTATATGTCAGCCTCGAGCCACTCGCTCAGCGCGTTGACCACGCTGACACCTACTCCGTGCAAGCCGCCGGCTACCTTGTAGCTGTCACTGTCGAACTTGCCGCCCGCGTGCAGCGTTGTCAGCACCACCTCCAGGGCGCTTTTCTTCGCCTCTTTGTGCTGCTCGACAGGTATGCCGCGCCCATTGTCTTCTACCGTGCAGCTCCCGTCGGGCAGAATGTGCACGACTATAGTGTCGCAGTATCCCGCTAACGCTTCATCAACGGAGTTATCCACGACTTCATAGACCAGGTGATGCAGCCCGCCGCTGCCCCGGTCGCCGATATACATATCAGGACGCTTACGGACAGCCTCAACACCACCCAGTATCTTTATGTTGCTGGCGTCGTACTTGTGGTCTCTCATTTTCTATCGCTCATAAACTATGCATCCGGCTCAACGATTCTAACCAATTGCGAATTTTATCGTCCTGACCCGTGCACTTCGACAGCGCTCTTGCAGCTCGCTCAGAAGCTGCGGGCCGCACAATCGCAGTTCGTGTATATACGAGGGCGAATCAACAAACACCTTCAACTGCCCGCCGCTAAAATCGCCCAACCTGCAGTGTCGGCAAAGCTCCGCCGGCAACAGAACGCTCCAGACCTCCGTTATTGCCGCGAACCTGCGATGCCGGGGCGAAATCCGTTCGTCCATAAACTGCTGGACAACATCACCCAACCGACCAGTCCGACCAGCTCCAGGCCGCCCCACGCCGCGCCGCTTGACCGCATTGAAACTGCCTAACCGCTCGCTCCCATCCATGGCGTATCAAATATCCTCCAGGCTGTGACACGGGCTAACCGAGATTTATCGGCATCAAAACATAGAGGAAATTGGCCCCGCTCTTTATCAGGCCCGGTCTATCCGCCTGGCCCAGCTCAAGCTCAAATTCGTCCGTCCTGATTACCCGAAGCACGTCTATCATAAACTGCGGGCTAAAGCCAATCTCAATCGGCTCGCTCTCGTACTCGATGGGCATCTTAATCTCCGCATTGCCGGTCTCCGGCGCACTGCCCGAAAACACCAGCATATTCTTGTCTATCGCAAGCCTGATGCCCCTCGACTCTTCACTCGTCAGCAAAGCCGCACGCCGAACCGCTCGCAAGACCACCTCGGTCGACAGCTTCAGCTTCTTATCGTAATCGGTTGGGATTATATCCTCATATTTCGGGAAGTTACCTTCAACAAGGTTCGAGCTTATTACAACATCCGCGCAGCTAAGCAGTATCTGATTGTCCAGCAGCTTAACCGCTACCGTCTCCTTGTCGTGCGAACCGATTTTCTCCAGCAGGCCCATCGTCTTGCCCGGCACTATAATCTGACTGCCCTCAGCCTTGGCCGCAGAACCCGACTTTGCAGGCTCCTTCGCCAGATTAAGCCGGCACCGAGCCAACCGCCGCCCGTCCGTAGCAACCAGCGAAAGCTTCTTGCCCTTTATCTCCCACAGCACACCGTTGATTGCATAACGAGTACTTTCTTTCGCTGCCGCAAACAGGCACTGCGAAACGCCCCCTTGCAGGTTCTCCAGACCGATTTCCACAAAAGCTTCCCCACCACTATCCGGAACCGTCGGATATTGCTCCGGCTCCTGACCATATATGGTAAACCGGCTGTCGGCTCCACGTATCTCGCAGGCGCCCTCAGCGGCCTCGAACGAAAGCACCTCATCGGTACTTTCGCGCACAATCGCCGCCAGGCGGTCCGCTGGAACAACAACTTCACCGGCCTTTTCCACCTGGACCTCGCACACCAGGCAATTAATGCCAACCTCCATATCCGTCGCGCACATCCGGACCTCATTATCGCCCGCGCTGATTTTCACGCACCGCAGAATCGGCTTGGGGGTCCGACTGGGCACAACAGACGTCAGCAGTCCCAGAACATCGGCAAGGGCCTCTCGCTTGAAATTAACCTTCATCATAAACCTCTGCATCAAATACAAAAACAGTCAAATTCTCGAATCTCCGTACCTCGAAACAACGCTGTAGTTTACACCAAAAAACGAACGCCGACAATCTTTTTCCCGCAAAAAAACGCCACGAAAGGCCAACCGAATTATCACCGCCTTATCTCAACAGTATGGGCCTTTGAACCCTTCGCAAGCTTGACGTTAAGAGTCTCGATACTATCCGAGCCGTAAAAGCAGCCTCGCCCGTAATACCAACCCACCTTTGCCGAATCATAAGCGGCCTTGTCCTTCAGTTTCGCCAGTTTTTTCGAATCGGCCGTAACCACCGCGGGCTCCTTCCCGCAGTGCACCCAAAGCTCGTAAGCCACTTCCGACGGGCCAATCGATATCTCAATCTTGCCCTCACCCTCAGAGCACCTAAACGTCGTTGTCCTCAGCGGACTGCTCTTCGGCGTCTCGCGGTCGTACATAACATAGCTCGAAGCTTCACCTTTTTCGGGATAAATATCGAGAGTAACAGGCTCAGGGGGCTTCTCATAGATATAACTCATCTCCGGCATCATCGGTATAATCGCACCGGCCTTTACGAACATCGGCAAACCGGCGCCTTCGTACAGCGGCGCATCAACCGTGACAGCCTGGCCGCCAACATATCTCTCGCCCGTCCAGTAATGCACCCACTTGCCTTTCGGCAAATAAACATCCCATCGTTCGGTCCGCCTTGTTACCGGCGCAACAAGTATCTGCCTGCCGAACATAAAGTGAAAATCCTTATCGTACGTTTCGGGGTCATCCTGGTAGTCAAACACCAAGGCCGCCAGAATCGGCCGACCCGTCAAATTCGCCTCGATAGCGCTGGAATAGATGTAAGGATGCAGCCGATATCGCAGTTTAAGAAAGTGGCGAATCAAATCCTGCTGCTGCGGTGACAACAGCCACGGCAGCTTGGCGCTGCGGTCGCCGCTGCCCTGAAACTTCGATATCGGGATAATCGGAATTATGTCGATGGTTCTGCGGACAATATTCTGCTCCTCCAGTGGGTCCTTGCCCCCCCGGTCAGTGTAACCGCCCAGGTCCACGGCAATCGACGCATATCCAGCCAAGCCCCCGTTGCGAACGAAATTCAAATCCATCTCCAGAAACTCAAGACCGTGAGAAAGGTCTCCAGGCCAGGGTATAATATATCGGTGCCCGCCTATCGGGCCGCCTCGGCTGATAACGGGCCGGCCGTAAAGACCCAGCTTCTCCATACCTTCAACAACATTCTTCGCCCAAAGCGAGCCGAACAGCTCATGTGCTTCGTAGCCGTTGGCTAACTTCTCAAGGTCCGTGTACTTCGACGACCTTTCTGAATTGTCCTGTCTCCAGAAATCCATACCGTCCAGAACCCGCGGCGAATGAAGGGCCCAGTACTCGGCACACGTCTGCTCGACAGTCGGGTCGTATTTCTTCCAGTCATAGAGGTCGCTGTGGAAAAGTGCACAGCTATAGGCCGTCTTAAAACCCCTCTCGTCGATGAAGTCGTACATCTTCTTATAGTCCTCGAACTCCGGCGCCCAGGCAAAATCCTTCGTCAAGGCCTGCCAATCCATAAGCAGCACGTCGCAAGGCCAGTCTCCCTCGCGGTACTTCCGAGCAACCTCCATCACCCTGTCGTCGGTCCAGTCGCAGCAGTGATGCTGAATGTGACCGAACAGCCACCTGGCAGGCAGGATGGGTTTGCCCACGATAGCCGTGTACCTCTTCATTATCTTCTCAAATTTGGGCCCGTATATCAGGTAGTAATCCATATCCCAGCCTTCCATCTGACCGCTGGTGCCCTCGAACGAATACTCGCCCGGCGTTGTGCCCATCTTAAAAGTGACGTCATCGTCAAGGTTGTTGAAAAATATCCCGTATCCTCTGCTGCTGAAAAAGAAAGGCACCGGAAACCCGCCCGTCGCAGCCTTCGATTCCAACTCCTTCGCCGAGCACACAATACTGCGGCCGCGCATATCAAGAGGGTGATTGTGTGCGCCGAAACCGAAAAAATGCTCATCCTCGCCCAGCGCCATTGTCTCATAAACCTTCGATTCGGCGTAACCCAGACCCACACCGACAATCCCCTCTTTTTCCTTCAAAAGAAGCTTGCCCCGTGCATCGTAGAACGCGAGCTTGAATGGCTGTTTTCTGACCTTTACGACGAGCCTCCGCAGGCGAATTTTATAGACAAACCCCTCCAGCGACGAATCAAATTCCTCCGAGATTTCGTACTTCGCACCAGGCCAATTATACGTAATAACCGCATACGGACCGTTCTCATCCAGGTGCAGCGTGTCGGCAGGAAAATCCCCCCGCCCGGGCGCCATGTGGACCCGCACAAGGTCATCCGTAAGAAAGCTCAATCTGACCCTGCCGTTTTCGCACTCGAACGTAACGTTGTAGCCGTCTCGCCGAGTAGAGCTGACATCTCCCATTATCGTATAGGCCGCGACTGCGTCTGTCACAACCAGCAAAACAACGGCAAGCGCAAGCCAAAAGGACGTGAGCTTGTTGTAAGTGCACATAGTTTCCTCCTATCAAACGCAGGACTTCTAACCGGCAATGGACGCGACACACCCAAACCCGTTTATATGGTAATGTTGATTGTACCCGCTCGGAGACGGAGGTCAAGACTTTTGAAGTGCTCTTCGCTTTGCCTGCACCACGGGCCTGTCCGGCCGGCAACCCCGCCAAATCCTACTGCTCAACCTCCGGACAAGACATAATGTAGCTCACAACGTCGCTCAGCTTTGCCGTCGCCACAGCCACGGTACAGTCGGCGGCCCCGTAGTAAAGATTCAACTGGTCAATCTCCTTGTGAACCACAGCCCCCGTAGGAAATACGACATCGCTCACATCACCAATACGCTCGTACGGTGCTCGCGGCCCCAATATCCATTCGGCGCTTCGCCGCAGTACACGCCACGGCTCTTCCAAATCCAGCAGCGCCAGGCCCACGCGGTAAATTGCTCCGGCGGTAGTTGCACGCACCCCGTGGTAAAATAACAAAAAGCCCTGCGGCGTCTCTATAGGCTGGCAGGCCAGACCTACCCTTTGCCCGTCCCAGTAAGCCGACCTTGCCCGGATAAGTGTCCGGTGGTCGCCCCAGTGTTTCAAATCGGGCGAGAAACTAATCCACATGTGTGCTTCGCCGCGAACAATCGGCCTGTGAATCAACGCAAAACGCCCCCTGAACCGACGAGGAAGAAGACACGCATCCTTGTCTTCAGGAGGCAAAAGACCGCCCAGACGGGCAAATGCCTTGAAGTTCTTCGTAATCGCCAGCGAGACAACGGGACCGCCTTCACTAAATGATATATACGTAATGGCGAACTGCTTCTGCTCCTCCAGCCAGACTATACGAGGGTCCTCAATGCCCCACTTTTCCTCGCGGGAATTCTGGTCGGCCTCCAGAGAAGGTTCACTGTCAATCTGCCAATTCGTAAACCCGTCGTCACTGCGCGCAACCGTCAGGTGCGAAAAACCACGCATATCCTCAACCCTGACCAGCAGCAGCGTCTCTGTATTCAGCTTCGCAGCCCCGGGATTGAAGACCGCGTTCGCCGGATAAGGCCAGCCATCGGGTGTCAGTATGGGATTACCTTCGTACCTCTTGAATAGCTCCTTAATCATAGTCTCTGCCGTAAAACATCCTGCATAACTCACATCCTGAAATCCAACCAGCCTGATACGCCTGTCTTCATTGCCCTAATATCATCGGCAATATGCAATACAAATCTTAGTCTACTGCAAAAAACCGCCCCTCTGTTTTCCAAAAAACGGCCATATCCCGCGCGTCGGCTCAACTTCTCAACCAAACCTGCCCCGCCCCCCCTACGCCTTGACCAATTGTGTTTCATATAGGCTCTGATAAAGCCGGCAGCGCCGTATAAGCTCCTCGTGCTGACCCTGGTCGATAATACGCCCGTCGTCCATCACCACTATCACATCTGCCGTAATCACGGTGCTGAACCTGTGAGCGATTATAAAACTCGTCCTGCCACGCATAATCTGCTCGATGGCCTTGTGAATCTTCGCCTCGCTGTCGGCATCGACCTGGCTTGTCGCCTCGTCGAAAATCAAAATCGAAGGATTCTTCAAAATAGCTCGAGCTATCACAATTCGCTGGAGCTGCCCCCCGCTAAGACCCGCGCCTTGTTCCCCTATCACCGTGTCGTAACCGTCCGGCAGCATACAAACAAATTCGTGTGCGTACGAACGCCTCGCCGCCGCAATTATCTCTTCTCTCGTGGCATCACGCTTGCCGTAAGCGATATTCGCGGCAATCGTGTCATTGAACGTCACCACGTTTTGAGTGACAATTCCGATTTGCCCACGCAAACTCCACAGCGTCGCATTTCGTATATCCCTGCCGTCTATCAGGATTTGCCCGCTGTCCGGGTCATAGAATCTCGGCATCAAATTGGCCAGAGTCGTCTTGCCCGAACCGTTCGGACCTACTATCGCTACGTTATGGCCCGCCTGAACCGACAGATTCACACCTTTCAACACAGGCTCACTTGCCCCCGGATATGTGAACACAACATCTACGAATTCAATCCTCTCTTCAAGGCTCGCCAGCTCAAACGCTCCCGCAACCTCCGCTTCAACTGGCCGTCCTATGACCCCAAAAACTCTTTCCGAAGCCGCATTTGCTTCCTGGATTCGGTTCCATATACCGCTTGCCTTGCGAACCGACTCGGCCGCCGCACCAAGCAGTATAAGCAGCGTCAGAAACTCGCTGCCGTCCATCCGATTGCTCGTTACCCAGTGAACTCCCAGCAGCAGGGCCGCCGAAGCCGCCGCCATGCCAAGTACTTCCAGCACCGGCGTGGTCGCCGCATCAACCTTTGATATTCGAAGCAGTTGTCTTAACAACTTGTCGTTTATCCGCTTAAAACCCTCCTGCTCATATTCGTAACGGTTGTAAACCTTCACCACGCTCAGTCCACCAATGACCTCCTGAAGTTTCGACAGCATCTGAGAGCTTGCCACAAGAGACCTGCGGGTCGCCTTCTTCATCTTACGCCCGAAAAGAACAAGTAATCCCATCACAAAAGGCGCCGCACCCAGGAATATCAAAGTAAGCTGCCAGTTCAGAAGCATTGCAAAAAACATCATGAACGCCGCAATCAGTGGCTCACGAAGCCCATTGCTCAGAAGCGTCTTTGCCGCCCTGGAGATAACATTCGTGTCCCGAACAATCCTGCTCACCGTGTCGCTCGGACGCTCGCCCGAAAACGAACCTATCGGTAAACACATCGTATGACGGAAAACATCTTGACGGAGACGATTTACTGCTACCTGCACCACCTTTTCCGCCAGGTAGCCCTGGCAGAACTTTGCCACGCACCGTATTACTGTCAGCACACCTACCACCAGAACAATATAAATCACCGCCTTCATCCTGCCGGACCTGTCGCTGACCGACTCTCTCGGCAAAAAACTCACCGACCACTGTGCAAACTCGACGAAACGCACTTTGACAGCCAACCCCATACGGCTGAGTTTGTCCCACCCCAGACTATCTATGTAAGATTGGTCGTACGGCGTGTGCAGCAACAGTGTTTCATTTTCCAAAACATTGCCCTGTTCGAGCCTGCTCAACTCCACCGCAATTTGCTCTTTGGTGGTCGTGGCCAGCTCCCTCAGCAGCGACGATAAGGCAATTGGTTCCCCTGTGCCGGACGGCAGATATCCTCCCGCCCCGACGATTCTGTCTCCGGCCCGGAGCCCGGCCTGCTCGGCCAGACCTTTCTCTTCAACATCCGTCACAAGCAACCCGCCTCTGCCGTACGCCATTCCCTGCTCGTTGCCGTCAACGACATCGCCGGCGCCAGGCGCGTAAGAATCGATGCCGTACTTCAAGCTGCACGTCTTTCTGTCCACCCACATGTGCAGTCCCTCCCTGCCCATCATAACCTTCAGCAGAGGAATCACCGTCATAAAACTCACCGACAGCAATATCGCAACGACCACTGCGCTTAGCACGACTGCTATCACCCGCGGCCACTGCGGCCAGATATATTCAAATATGCGCCAGAAAGCCTTCATTTCATATAATTCTCCATTACGGCCAAGGCACACTAACAAACCCGCCCACGCTGGTCAAGTCCAATCCACCATGACCGGCAAACCCGCCCTTGACCGCCAGGGCGACATCTGCTATCCTGCTGCCTCTTTCAGGAACCGCAAAATGAAGATAGACCGCCTTGTCTTAGGTGCCTTCCAGACCAACTGCTATGTCTTGCGCGCAAATGAGACAGCAAAAAACTGCCTTATCATCGACCCTGGCCTTGAGCCGGAACCACTCCTGCGTTTTCTGCACGACAACAACCTTAATCCGCAGACAATAATCCTCACGCACGGCCACGCCGACCATACAGCCGGCGTCGGGCCCCTCCGTGACAACTTCCCTGCGATAAAGCTCTACATCCACGAACTTGACGACGACATGCTTACAGACGCCACAAACAACCTGTCGGAACTTGCAGGCCGCCAATACCAAACTGAACACGCTGATTCGTTTCTGAACGACGCAGATGAACTCCAGCAGGCGCAGATATGCTTCCAGGTACTACACACTCCGGGCCACACGCCCGGCGGCGTATGCCTATACTGCAAAGACGACCACCTTGTCTTTGTCGGGGATACTTTGTTCGCAGACTCGGTAGGAAGAACCGATCTGCCCGGAGGAAATTTCAACGAGTTAATAAGCAGCGTAAAGGAAAAACTATTTACCCTCGCCGATGACACCGTCGTCTACCCCGGCCACGGACCGGCCACAACAATAGGCCGCGAGAAGGCATACAATCCATTTCTAAAGTAGCTCTGCTGCTTCGATAGAGTACCCGCTGCCCTGTATCGCACAACAAAGTCTTTTCGTCCCAGGCAGGTCTTTGGCGAAGTAACTGTCCAGCAGTACCGACGCCGCCTAAAAATTGTTGTTGAAATAGTCCGGCTTGCCGTCGTCGCTGTCGTAATTCTTTGTCTCTTCCTGCTCGGCGCTGACCATTATACGCTCAATCCGCTCGGCTTTCTTTGTATTGCTGTCAACGCTCACCAGTATCGCGCTTATTCGCACGTCGCCCGTTGCTATCTCAAACAGAAAAGGCATGCCCGTCCTGAAGGATTTCAGCACATTCTCGACGCCCCGGCCAAGCACCGAATCGTGTGCCCCGGTCATACCAATATCCGTAATATATGCCGTCCCCTTGGGCAGAATCTTCTCGTCAGCCGTTACAACATGAGTGTGCGTGCCGAAACAGCAGCTTACCCGTCCATCCAGATGGTAACCCATCGCAATCTTCTCGCTGGTCGCCTCGGCATGGAAATCAACAAAAATTATATCCGCCTTTTGCTGTATTAGTGGCAAAATCTTGTCCACTCCATTGTACGGACAATCAGCCGGCTTCATAAAAAGACGACCAATCAGGCTGATTACACCAACCGTCGGGCCGCTGCTGGTCCGGTAAACCGCGAATCCCCTGCCCGCCGCACCCTCCGAAATATTCGCCGGACGAGCAATATCGGCCGCCGTCTCCAGGGTCGCAACTATAGCTTTTTTCCGGTACGTATGGTCGCCCAGCGTTACCAGATTCACCCCGTAACGCAGCATCTTGTCGTAGATTTGAGCCGTCAGACCCGAACCGCCCGCCGCATTTTCAGCATTTGCTATCACGCAGTCGATGCTGCGCTCCTTGACCAGCGACTTGAGATTCTCAGCAACTACACGCCTGCCAGGCCGACCCACTATGTCACCAATGCACAGAATGTTTAGCTTCATAGTTCAATCCCGTCTTCGCCCTGCGTAAATGCGCCCCGAATCCACCACTCGTCTCGGCCCACCGAGATGCACCGCTTCTCACCTTGCATACTCGACGCAGCGCACTTCACGCAGCAAAGTTATCTGTATTTCGCCCGGATAAGTCATCTCACTTTCAACTTTCTTGGCTATATCGCGGGCGACCTTCATTGCCGACTCGTCGTCGACCTTCTCGGCGTCCACAATCACGCGGATTTCACGCCCCGCCTGAATCGCATATGCGTTCTCGACGCCCTTGAAACCGCTGGCTATCTCTTCCAGCTTCTCCAGCCGCTTAATATACCGCTCAAGAGTCTCTCGCCGGGCGCCGGGACGAGAGGCGCTAATCGCATCGGCAGCGGCAACCAGCGGAGTATAAGGATTGTCCGCCGGAATGTCACCGTGATGTCCCGCAACAGCGTTCAGCACTATCGGAGATTCACTGAATCGCTTCAGGTAATTCGCCCCTATCGCCGGGTGGCTACCCTCAACCTCGTGGTCTATTGCCTTGCCGATGTCATGAAGAAGTCCTGCCCGTCTGGCTATCGAACCGTCCAGACCCAGCTCATCAGCCATGACCTGCGTCAGGAAAGCCACCTCAATGCAGTGCCGAAGCACGTTCTGGCCGTAGCTCGTTCGAAAGTTCAACGAGCCTATCAGGCTAAGCACCTTATTGTTCAGGCCTCTGACGTTGACCTCCACAGCCGCGTCTTTGCCTAATTGAAGCACCTTCTGGTTGACCTCCTTCTTCGTCTGGGCCACAAGCTCTTCAATTCGCGAAGGATGAATCCTGCCGTCCTGAATCAGCTTTTCCATCGCAATCCGGGCGACTTCCCGCCTGACCGGGCTAAAGCCGCTGACGACTACCATCCCCGGCGTATCGTCAACGATTACGTCCACCCCGGTCGCCTTTTCGAAAGCCCGAATGTTTCGTCCTTCTCTGCCTATCACCCGTCCCTTCATATCATCGTTTGGTATCTCAACCGTCGAAACCGTTACTTCGCACGTCTGAGCAGTAGCATATCGTTGTATCGCCGTATTGATTATTTCCCTGCACATCACTTCGGTCGTTTCAGTAGCCTCATCAGTTTTTCGTTGTATCAGTGTCGCCATTTCGTGCTCACACTCATCCTCAAGTCTCTTTAGCAGCAGCTCCTTAGCCTCATCGATATTCATAGCCGTAATTTTGAGCAATTGATTCTTTTGCTGAGCCATCAATATGGCAAGCTGTTTTTCCTTGCTCCCAATCTTATTGAGTCTCTCGGTTTCCTCATCCTGTAGCTTCTTGACCTGCTTATCCCTCTGTTCAAGCTTCTCCACCTGTCTTTCGAGCGCATCCTCACGCTTGGTTAACCTGGCTTCGATTTCGCGCAACTCGCTGCGCACTTGATTCGCTTCGGACGTGTACTGCTCCTTTTTCTTGATAGCCTCCGCGGCCGCGTCAATCTGAGCCGACTTGATTATGTTTTCCGCCTCCCTCTTGGCTCCGTCAATCTGCCGCTGTAACTCCTGCTCGACGGCCTTGGCTTTCGCCCTGGCGATGACCTGCTGAACAACGGCCGCCAGGGCAATTCCCAAAAGAAACGCAACAACGCTCACAACTACTTCCGGAAGCTCCAGTTGCATCAATAACGTTTCCATTTCTATATCCTTTTCAAACAGTCACACTCGGCTGCAAAAACAGCTCAATGTGGACCGACTATGGGATGTCTCGGCAGGAAAGTCCCAAAGAAATGCCTGTAGATTACCAATCGCTCTTGTCAGGAGGCGCTACTTGTTGTTCAGCGGGCGCAGATATATCAACGCCGGGTTTACATACGGCTTTGCCAATCCTCGTTCTGGCCCAAGATTAACCGACGCCATACTCAATATCCGCAACTCCTTCGGTTGGTAACCAAGCCTTTTAATTCCGTTCTAAATTCACTTCTCGGCGCCTCAGAAAAGTCAATAAGTCAACCACATCGCCTCTTGGGCAAACGCCGAAAGTGTCTTTGCAACTTTACTACCGACACGGGCCAACAAGCCCAAACTGTCCTCTCTGCTGTCACTTTTGACAAACCACCAACAAGCTGCGGGACAGCCCACAATCTGTTCACTATCGTTAATTCATTTTACATCATAGGGCATTTCCGGAAACACGTCAAGAGAAAATGCCCCGCTCGAAAGACTTATCCAAAAAAAACACCGGCCAACGCGGATTTCTCGGGCAAAAGCCCCTTTCTCCCACCTCCGCACGCTCACCTTACCTTCAAACGCCGACGCATCCTGAGTCCGCAACCGCCCGGAAACAGCCAAAAACCACAACCCGGGCCCGATTCGGCAACACCCGTACTTCTCCAGACATTTGCGCCCCGTCCGCTAATGCACCGACCCGGCCCCCGCCCAAAGTGGGTCCGTTAACAGCAGACACTACCCGGCGCCGCCGCCGCACTATTGAGCAAAAGGCGGCTCGCCCTGGACCTCTTCAGCGAGCCTCAAAGCCTTCTGAACATCTTCCCTGCACCCGCGGCACACTATCCGCACCGCCCCCTCGGCCCCGCCGATACCACCTGCCGCACACTGAAACGCCGAAACACCCGCCAGCGTCTTCAACGCCTCCAACTCAGTGAAAATATGCCCGGTCAGCAGAAACATCGGGTACACTTCATTAAGGCTTTCAACAGGCTCACGCATCTTGTTGGAAATCTCAACAGCGCTGCCGGCAACAGCCTTCTCAAGTCCCACCGGTATCACCAAGTGCGCCTTCCTCCCGACAACGTAAGGCATAATCTTGCCTGTCGTCCCCGCAGATGAGCTGCCCGTAATCACAGCAGCGGTCTGGTTCTGATAGTCCAGCGCATTGGCGCCTTTGATTACCACGTCCCCGGGCTTGAGCCTCCTGACCGCCTGTTCGAGCGAAAGGTCCTTTGCGTGCCGGCCTTTGACCAGAACAACCTCCCCGATGCTCTCGACGTCTTTCAGTCTTGTGCCGCCCTTTGTAGGATACGTCTTGCCGTAAACGTACGCGCCGTGCGCAACTTTCTCACCGAGCAGCTCTTCTGCTACGTACGTGTTGGTTGTGCCCTTGGCTATGATAATCATACCGTCCTTCAGCGCCTGCCTGACGATGGGCATTTGCGCAACACCCCTGGCGATAAGCCTTTTGCTCTCCGAAACCGTCAGTACAATCTGCCCCTGCACGACTTCCTCGCTGCCGGCTTTTTGCGCCTTCGCCACCCCGACAGGCGAGCCTGACCCCAATACAAACAAGGACAAAAGTGCAACAACCGCAAAGCTTTTCAATACCTTCATAACAACCTCCCTTGCATAACTAACTGCATCTGTTTGTTTGGCCCTTGCTCGGCGCCACTGCCGGCAAAGAAACTCGTACTACAAATCAGCCTTTGAGCGGTACAGACCGTTCCGGCTGATATACTCTGCCACGGGCCCATGCAGCATTTCAGAAACGTCGCCCCCGGCAGCCAACCTCTCCCGAATCTCGGTGCTGCTTATCTCCACCAACGGGGTCGCGATAACGTTGCTCTGAAGTTTCTCGACGCGCCGGCGACCCCAAAGCGCCTCGAATCTTGAAAAATCAGGATGCCCAAACCCCGCACGGTACATCACGCTTAAGCTGCACCCGTCAATAAGCTCTGCGATTTTGTACCAGCCAGCCAGCTCCTCAATGCTGTCGGCGCCGATGAGCCAGTAAAGCGACGTATCCCTGCCGAAACGCTCTCTGAAATATCCTATGGTGTCCAGCGTATAGCTTGGTCGCGGTTCTTTCAGCTCGCAGTCGCTCAGTTGAAACTTCGCATTGCCGCTGATTGCAAGAGTTATCATTTCCAGACGATGCTTATCACTTGCAACAGGAGAAAACTGCTTGAGCGGCGAGCGCTTCGCCGGGACAAAAATGACTTTTTGCGCACCGATATGTTGTGCCGCCGCGTCGGCAACAGCCGTATGACCGAGATGAACAGGGTCGAAAGTGCCGCCAAACAGTGCAATTCTTTTTTGGGCCATTGAAACAACTAACAGGCAAATTGTGCGTTACTTAAAAAATATTGCAAAAATTTTTCAAAAAAGTTTTGCCCCTCATATTGCGATAACAAGCCGTCAACTCTCTCGAAAACAACTGACGTTCTGTTTAACGCCAACCCGCTGCGCAACTTTCCGGAACTACACACCATAACATATCACTGTATTTCCTCTTCGGCGCAAAATGCCTCGAAACCACCCAACGCATTAAAAATAAGGCGTTTTCCATATAAAGCCCTGATAAACAGCTTCTACGCTGCAACTGAACACTTTCATGACAACAACAAGTCCAACAAAAATTCGCAGTCGCAATCAAGCAGCTTTGCCCAATCGAACGAACACCATCATAAACGATTTGCACTGGTCTGTAAAACCTGCAGGGGTAAAATTTTTATGGAGTGTTTGAAAACTTCTGGACGATAAAAAATGTAACAATGATTATTAGCTTTTTGCATAATTTGTTTGACAAAGCTTTTGGGCTTAAAGTAAAGTTGCTTTCAGATGTTAAACAAAAAAAATCGTAAGCCATTAATTATGCCGAAAGGAGGTGGTAAATAATGGCGAAAAGGAAGAAAGCGAAAAAGAAAGTGGCGAAAAAGAAAGTAGCGAAAAAGAAAGTAGCAAAGAAGAAAGCAAAGAAAAAAGCAAAGAAGAAAAAATAGTGTAACTGCATAGCCGGCAATCCCGGCTCTTCGGACCGCGGATTATTGGCTGGCTGTCGGGGGCTTCCCGACAGTGTGGTGGACAAAAATGGAAGGTTCTCGGGCCACGGTAGAACCTTCCATTTTTTTCGCCCCGTTTCCCCGCAAACCGCTCTTGTCCGGCAGGTAAGATATAATTCCTCAACGACCTGCCAATCCGCCGTTATCCGAACGGTTGCAATTTCCCTTAAATCATATATAGTAGCCGGCGGCGCTCGTGGTCTTAGCCGTAATCCGCAGCGCATGCTTGAGTTCTGCGGGCCGGGTCGCCGGCGCCGTGCTCCTTATCGGGTAACTGCCTTGAGAAGCGAAAAATATGGATTATTTCAATTACAGAAACGGCAGCCTTTTTGCTGAGGATGTCGAAGTTGAGCGGATCGCCGCCGACATCGGCACGCCTGTTTATGTCTACAGCAAGGCGACTTTCCTCCAGCATCTCAGAAAAATACAAGAGGCATACAGCCTGCTTGACACCACCGTATGCTATTCGGTCAAGGCCTGCGCCAACATCAACATACTCAAGTTCCTCACCGAGGCCGGCAGCGGATTCGACATCGTCAGCGGCGGCGAGTTGTATCGTGTCCGGCAGGCCGGGGCTAATCCTTCGAAGATAGTCTACGCAGGGGTCGGCAAAACCGACAGGGAAATTGTCGAGGCAATGCAGACGCCAATCGCCTACTTCAATATCGAATCCGAACAAGAGCTCGAAAACCTCATTAGACTTGCAAGAGAAAACAAGATAACGCCAAAGGCTGCTCTGCGAATCAATCCCGACGTCGACCCGAAAACCCATACTTATACCACCACCGGCACCAAGGAAACCAAATTCGGTGTCGATATCGAACGCGCACGCAGGGTCTTCCAGGATTATGCCAAAGAACAAGCCGTGAGGCTCTGTGCGATTCACATACATCTTGGCTCGGCGGGCCATACCGTTGAACCATACGTCGAGGCCATCGCCAAGTCACTGAAGCTTATCGAGCAATTGCGCAGCGACGGCTTTATAATCGAAGCTCTAAATATCGGCGGCGGATACGGGGCTGATTATATAACGGGCATGGCGCCGACGGCTGCCGATTACGCCGGCGCCATTGTCCCACTGTTAAAAGGAAAAGACCTGAAACTGATACTCGAGCCCGGTGCAACAATCGCAGCCAACGCTGCGGTTCTGCTGACGCGCGTCTTATACTGCAAGACCGGTGGTCGCAAAAAGTTCGTTATAGTCGACGCCGGGATGAATGACCTGATTAGGCCGTCGCTTTACGACGCGTTCCATTTCATCTGGCCTGCGAAGGTTCACCGAGAATTCATCCCACAGCAGCGGGACAGAGACCTGCAGTTGGCCGGCATCGAGGCTGTCGATGTGGTCGGGCCAATCTGTGAAAGCGCAGACTTCTTCGCCAGACAAAGAAAACTGCCGCCGGTGGCGAGAGGGGACTTGCTCTCGGTCTTTACCGCCGGGGCCTACGGCTTTGCGATGAGCAGCAATTACAACACCCGATGCCGGGCCGCTGAAGTCCTCGTTGACGGCGATAAGTTCAGCGTGATAAGAAAACGCGAAACATACGAAGATTTGGTCGCGCTCGAAAAGTAGCCTGCCGAACCGTCAAGCCAAAGGCGAACCACAAACAAGCGCTCAAAAATGCCGCTCGACAAAGCCGGTGTCGATTTTGTTCTTCACAAAAAGATTCTGTGACAGTATATCCAGGCACACCGGGATTGTCGTCTTTACCGGCTCGATTACGAACTCGCTCAAGGCCCTTTTCATCGTCGCAATAGCTTCGGCGCGGGTCCGCTGGTGAACGATAAGCTTGCAAATCATCGAATCGTAATTGGGCGAAACCGTCCAGCCCTGATAAACGTGCGTGTCGAGCCTGACACCGGGGCCGCCCGGCGCTACATACCTGGTTATTTTACCCGGGCAGGGAGCAAAATTATTCTCCGGGTCTTCAGCATTGATTCGGCACTCGATTGCAACGCCGGTGTGCTTGATGTTCTTCTGGCGAAATCTGATGGTGTGCCCGCTGGCAATCTTTAGCTGCCACTTTATCAGGTCGTGCCCTGTCACCATCTCAGTAACCGGGTGCTCGACCTGTATCCGTGCATTGACCTCGATGAAGTAGAACTTGTTGTTCTTATCCAGCAGAAACTCCACCGTTGCAGCGTTGACGTAACCTGCCTCTTTTATGATTTTCAGGGCGGCCTCTGCAAGGTGTTCTCTGGTTCGCTCGTCCAGCACACCACACGGCGACTCTTCAATCATCTTCTGGTGTCTGCGCTGAATCGTGCAGTCTCTCTCATAAAAGTGCAGAGCGTTGCCTTCGTTGTCTGCTATCACCTGAACCTCAACGTGACGCGGCTGAGCTATGAATTTCTCGAGATAGACGCTGCCGTCTCCGAAAGCGGCTTTGGCCTCGGTTCTTGCCGCACTGAAGGCGGCCCGCAGGCTTATGTCGTTATGAACGACTCTCATGCCGCGACCGCCACCGCCCGCAACAGCCTTTATCATCATAGGATAGCCCATCTCATTCGCCAGCTTCAGTGCCTCGACCTCGTTCTCTATGGTCCCTTCCGAACCGGGAACAACCCGCACCTTTACCTTGCGGGCGAGCTTTCTCGCCTCGACCTTGTCACCCAGAAGCCGCATCGCTTCAACCGGTGGACCGATGAATGTTATCCCGCAGTCTTTGCATATCTGGGCGAAGTTGATGTTCTCAGCGAGGAAACCGTAACCGGGATGGATTGCGTCCACATCGCCAATCTCGGCGGCGCTTATGATTCGAGGAATGTTCAGATAACTCTCAGCCGCACCCGCGGGACCAATGCAGATGGCTTGGTTGGCAAGCTTCAGATACGCAGCGTCCTTGTCGGCCTCGGAATAAACCGCCACCGCCTCGATGCCCAGCTCGTGGCAGGCACGTATGATGCGAAGGGCTATTTCACCACGGTTTGCTATAAGGATTCTTGAGAGCATTTTTCCACTTGCTTTTCGCTGTCTTTGGCCAATGCCGGCTTCTGCCTCGTGCCGGCAACTTCTCTGGGCAATTATCCAAAATCAACTGTCACCGGGCCTCAGTTTGAAAAGCGGCTGGCCGTACTCGACGGCCTCGCCGTTCTTGACAAGTATCTCCACAATCGTACCGCTCGCCTCAGCCTTTATTTCGTTCATCACTTTCATCGCCTCGATAACGCAAACCACCGTTTGCGACTCGACTTGGGAGCCTGTCTCAACATAAGGTTCCGAGTCGGGGCTCGCAGCGGCGTAGAAAGTACCTACAAGCGGCGAAGTTATCTCAACCAGCTCCTCTTCGGATTGCGCCTCAGTGCTCGGCCCCTTGATGCCCGGCGATTCTTTCGCCTCGGCGCCGCTTCCTGCGCTCGGTGCAAGCGCAGGGACAAAATACCTCGGCGGCTCAGACTGTGAACGCTTCAGTGCAATTTTGTCGTCGCCGTGCTCTATTTCCAGCTCAGTCAGGTCATTGGCTTTCATAATATCGATTAGCTGTTTTATTTTCTCTATGTCGCTGTGTTTCTGCGCCATTGCAAAATCCTCTCTACAAAAACCTTTCCCTGATTGGCCAGGGTTCAAGGCCCGTGAGTATAGCCCCAAATGAGACTCTTGTAAACACTTGCCAACTCCGCCGTAAGACGCCCCGCAGGCTGTCACCAGCGTCACACAATCGGCCGGCGATGCGCAGTATTGAGAATGTCGCGAATATCGTTGTGA
>Ga0114918_10000552_pt1 | contig 32312 bp, 37 predicted proteins | sample LantaG_FD_87015 | JGI IMG/M metagenome (GOLD analysis project Ga0114918, IMG submission 87015) | Deep subsurface microbial communities from Baltic Sea to uncover new lineages of life (NeLLi) - Landsort_02402 metaG | ecosystem: Environmental > Aquatic > Marine > Oceanic > Sediment | place...
ATCAAAAAGTATGTCAAAGACCAAGGAAAAACCTATAAACAGATATACCGCGGACAGCTGAAATTATTTGAAGACTTCGCATAGCGGTGATACCTCGCAGCTTTGCTGCGGGGTAGTTCATTTGTTGGAAGACAAAGCCGATCTCTGCCCTGAGACGGCGTATATTGATCCTGGAATCATGTATAGGCATATTGTCGACCACAATCTCGCCTTTTTGGATAGGTTCTAGTTTGTTAATGCATCTTATGAGAGTGCTTTTTCCTGATCCGCTTGGGCCACAGATCACCACCACTTCCCCATGATCCACATGAAAATCAATATCATTTAATACATGCAGGTGACCGAACCACTTATTAACGTTTCGGAAGGTAATCATCTCAGATGGATTTTCCACATACATAAACTTCCTACAGCTGTTCGCCCTTTTGTTTCCTGGTTTGAGTTCGTTTTTATTCAGAAAGATATAAGCGAGAAACATTAGGGTGTTAAGGCAAAAAGCATTAAGTGTGTGGTATGTACAAGCATGAATCAGCCCTTGACATTTTTTTTAAAAACAATATTTTTGAACCGGATTGTCAGGTGTCAGGACATAACCCATAAACATAACTGTATAAACGCGTATGAGCGATCCAGGCTCACAACGAAGGATGAAAAGCTATCAGCCTCTAGCATTCAGCACTCAGCTTAAAGAGGGGCTTCATTTTCCTTTTACTCTTATTTTTCTGCTTGTCTTTGGGCATGAACTCGTTTAAATCTTATTTTTTACTGAATGCTGAATATCTGAGAGCTGGTAGCTATTTTCATATAAATTGAGGTGGAATATGATAAGTGAAAGCAAGATGATAGCGTTTGGCCCTGTTCCATCAAGACGTCTGGGGCATAGTTTAGGAATAAACAATATCCCGCCAAAGATCTGTACGTATTCCTGTATTTACTGTCAACTTGGAAGGTCTTTACGTATGCAAGTTGACAGGGGGGAGTTTTATAATCCAGAGGAAATATTCAAGGAGGTGGAAAATAAAGTCAGCAAAGCAGTGAAGAGAGGGGAACCAATAGACTATCTGACCTTTGTCCCTGATGGCGAACCAACTCTGGATATTAATCTTGGTAAAGAGATTGCGTTGCTCAAACCGCTAGGTATAAAGATTGCGGTTATTACCAATGCCTCCATCATATGGAAAGCTGATGTCCGAGAAGATTTATCCAAGGCCGATTGGGTTTCTTTAAAGATTGATGCTCCAAGTCAGGATGTTTGGCGTAGGATTGATAGGGCATATAGGTCTTTGAAACTTGATAATATATTACAGGGTATGGTGGAGTTTTCACGTATCTTTAGTGGCAAACTCACAACAGAAACCATGCTGATTCAAGATATTAATGATAGCACTGAAGAGATAGAAAAAACAGCTAATTTTATTGTGGGGCTAAAACCGGAAAAGAGTTATATTTCCATTCCAACAAGACCACCTGCAGAGAAATGGGTGAACCCTGCAACAGAACACGCTATAAATAAAGCATATCAACTTTTTAGTGAGAGATCTATCAATGTAGAATATCTTATTGGTTATGAAGGGAATGCCTTTGCATTCACAGGTAACGTCGAAGATGATCTGCTCAGTATCACATCTGTGCATCCAATGAGAAAAGATGGCGTAGAAGAATTCTTAGTCAAGGCTCATGCCAATTGGGTAGTAGTTGAAAGGTTGATAGATGAAAACAAACTCGTGGAGGTGACATTCAAGGGGAATAAATTTTATGTAAGAAGATTGAGTAGTGTGGCTTGATAGTTGTTCCAATATCTTGGGGACTTAAGGCATCTTATTTTTTTGACCGCATATGATAGAGCCGCATCTCTCGCTGGGCATCCATATTATTAGGATTTATCTTTAATGCCCTTTGAAATGCCTCGATTGCCTTTGGGGAGCCTTCCTTTTTTAACACCCATCCAAGAAGTACATATATATTGTCTGATCTTGGAAACCTTTTGTTGGCCTCTCTAATGATCCTTTTTATTTCCATACTATTACCTAGGCCTGTATTCTGCCATCTGAGGAACAAGGTCTTTATTAATGACTCCGTGAACAGCTTTTCATCCGGGTTCAGTTTTACACAGAGTTTGTAGAGGTCTAATGCCTTTTGATAATCTTTGGCCTTTAATGCATCAGATGCCTGGGAAAAGATTAATTCCGCCTGGATACCTTTGTCCATTTCTTTTTCTTCAGGAGGAGCGCATTGCTTTATTTTAAGGACAGTATTATAGGCCTTTTGAATCTCAGTAAATATTTCGTTTGCAAGCCGTTTTACCTCTGGGTCATCTGCATAAGAATAGACGTCAGGATGATTTAATTTGACCAGCTTTATGTATGCCTTTTTAAGCCCACCATCTGATATTGTCTTGTCCACTTCCAAGCGTTGATAAGGGTCTTTATCTCTGATATCTTTTAACTTTATCCTTAATTTATTTATTAATGATGCAGACTTACTTTCCTCAAAGGAAATAATGCCTGTACAATAAAATGCAAGGAGGGCTTTTGGCAGGTCTTGGCCAAGGAGAAGTATTTCTGAGACCTTGTATTCTTCTATCTTATGCGTATCTACTCCGGTATCGCTAGGGATAACTGGTACCGACTTTTTTGGTATCGCATCTGCGAAGGGAGATAACATATCAAGGACAGATGAAAAAGTTGTATATTCCATAATACCCTTTCTTACAAGGGTTGCGAATTCAGGCTTAGTAAGTTCAGAGTCTTTGTCTATACTGGATTTTGCAACTTTACTGACATTACCTGTCTCCCATGAAAATATATCAAAAAACCTTATCTCCATTTGCTGATGTATGGCATGAAATATCTCGTCTGGGCGAAGCACACCCATTTCTAATAAGATCTCACCCTGCTTGCGTCTGGTTATCATGGCTTTAGATAAAGATACTGTACTCTCTTGGTCTGTTATGAGGCCCATATCCTTTAGGAGATTACCTAATAGTTCTTCTGGTTTATTGGATTGTATAGCTGTAAGAATCCCTTTTTTGAATATGAGTCCCTTTCTCCATTGGTTGGAGTCTACAAATATAATGCCAGTAAAGCTATCATCTATTACATCCTTTATGAGCAAAGGGAAGGGCATGTCTTTCAACGCAAATGCATTTTTCATAGAGAATATAATATACTGCCACTCCCCCTATTATGCAATAGTAAAAGATCAGGGCATTCCCTTTCTGAAGAAAGGGTCACATATTTTTGTCAGGTTTATGGCTAAATTTTATGATGAATGTGCCGAGTATAATTAGTATGCTTGATAAGGGCTTGAAATCGTTTTTTAATAACCCTCTCACTGGCGGGATATCTGATTCTGATGACTTTGAATCGGCACGGAGGGCAGTATCCAACAGTGTGGTTGGGATTACCCTGGTGGCAGTTTCTCTTTTTTGGGCGCTTGTTTGTTTCTTTTGGGGTGTTGTAGTCCCTGCGTATGTTTTTGTTGCTGCCGGTATTTGCGGTTTCATCCTTCTTTGGATGTTTATATGAAAATAGGCACAAAACTTTGTAGGGGCCGATGCCCTCATCGGCCTGTGCATAATATCCATATTGTCATTGCGAGCAAAGCGAAGCAATCTCAAAGTGCCTGCAACCAATAGGATTGCCACCTCGGCCTACGGCCTCCTCGCAATGACAGAAAAGCAATTGTGCAAAGGTCTCTTCTTATACAGCATATATTTTCATACTTGGTTGTGGCCGGTAGGCCATGGGGGTTTATAAGAAAAAGGAATATTTTCTTTGCCGCTAAGTATGCTACATTTATCATCTTTTTTGCCATCTTTACACTAGAATGGCTTACAGGTGGGATTAGGTCTCCGGCCATCTACTGGGTTTGTGCAATCCCAGTAATTGCCATATTTTTTAATGGCCTGGAACAAGGGCTTAAATGGTCTGTTCTTGTCGTTGCGGGGGGTTGCCTGTTTGCCTTTCTTGATATAAAAGGATACCCTGTTCCAAATTTTGTCCCTGAAGACAAGGAGGCAATAGTCAGAATTCTTAGCCCAAGCAGCCTTTTTGTCGCAATATTCATAATGTCTATCTTTTATGAACTCAACACTCGGCGTGCAATCTTAAAGTTTATGGAAAAACAAAGAGAACTCATCACATCCGAAAGGCGTTTTAAGGATGTTGCTACCAGCATGGCAGACTTTATATGGGAGATTGATGCCGGGGGTGTTGTTACCTATTGTTCGGAAGGAATAAAGCATACACTGGGTTTTGAGCCTCAAGAATTGATTGGCAACTCCCCTGCCGTCCTGAGGTCTCCTGACGAGGTTGCTCGATTAGCAGGTGAAGGTATGGGGCCTTTTAAAGCAAGAGAGCCGTTTGAAAATATTAAGCGCACATATATACATAAGGACGGCAGAGAGGTTAGATTGCTTTCCAGCGGTGTTCCTGTCTTTGATGAAGATGGCAGGTTCTGCGGATATCGAGGTGTGGATAGAGACATTACAGAGCAAGAGCAAATGGAGGATGCCTTGCGCAAAAGCGAGGAAAGGCTTCGTGATCTGTTTATCATGGCCCCAATTGGGATTTATCGAAGTACAATTGGCCCGAAGGGTAAATTTCTTATTGTTAATCCAGCAATGGCCAAGATATTTGGTTATCAAAGACAAGAGGAATTACTAGATATACATGTATCCGACCTTTATCAGGATCCAGAAGAGAGAAAGGTATTTAGTGATACTATTGTTTTGTTAAGTATGGTTATATGAATGGAAAGGTATAAAGAAAAGATGGTACCCCTGTTATCTGTCAGTTATTTGCAGTGCTTCGTAGGGATGGGGGAGATGGCCCCCTATACGCTGATGGTTTTGTGATAGACATCACCGAAGGCAAACAGGCAGAAGAGGCAAAAAAGGAGGTTGAAGCCCAACTTTATCAATCGCAGAAGATGGAGGCAATAGGGACACTGGCAGGTGGTATTGCACATGATTTCAATAATCTGCTTACAGTTATTATTGGCAATTTGAGTCTTGCAAAGGCAGAGTCGCCCAAGCCCCTTCAATATCGGGCATGTTGTGAAAGAAACTATTAAATTCCTAAGACAGACTGTCGACCGTCGTATTGATATACGTACTCATGTTGAGCCGGACTTATGGATGTGCAATGCAGACATGGGCCAGATCCAGCAGGTCATCATGAATCTTGCTGTTAATGCGCGTGATGCGATTATGGAAGGCCTCGGAGGTTATTTAAAGACACCTTCCGGTAGAATAGATAGAGATCCTGCTATTACAGTTGAGTTAAAGAATATGATTGTTGATAAAGAATATGTCTCCTTACATCCTGAGTCCAGAGAAGGTGAATTTGTGGTGCTTTCTGTATCAGATAGTGGCTCCGGAATGGATAGAGAGACCATCCAGCATGTTTTCGAACCCCTTTTTACGGCCAAAGATAAAGACAAGGGTACCGGACTCGGATTGGCTACGGTTCATGGCATAGTCCAGCAACATGGGGGGTGGATCGACATTTATAGCAAGACAGGAAAAGGTAGTACCTTTTATGTATATCTGCCGGGTGCGAGTGAAGAAGGAGATAAAAAGAAAACCCGGATGCATCCGCATCAGGCGGACCAGACTTGATGATACAGGGAGCATTTCCCTTGCCGATGACGAGAAAATGTTTCTCTCTTTTGGTAATACCAAGTTGCAATCAATTCATTGCGAGGAGCTTTAGCGATCCGCCTTGGGCAGGAAAGCAATTGTGTAAAGATCTTACTACAATTCACCATTTCTAATTAACCCAAGACCCAACACTTAAAACCCAAGACCTGGAATTCTCTACCTTTTTGACTCTCGACTCCCTGGCTCTCGACTCTCGACTTTTTTTCACTCACGTCTTTGATCTTGTGACTATCCATGGCAATCCGAATGTAACCCATAAACCCATTGCCAGGTACCTGAGATAGTCAGAGATTAGTATATCCGGAAGGATCTCTTTTAACCCTTCTTTTAATGAAATAAGGACGATAAATCCCAGGATAAGCCTGATGGATTTTGAGGTAATATTACCCGCCCTGGGATCAAAATTGCAAAATCGATCCTCCAGGAGGGCTCCTGTCGTTATGCCGGCCAAGATCCCGAGGAGTTTTGGTGCAGAAGGGATTGTGGTTGTGAACATAGCACCTATACTGACAAGAATAATCAGGATGATTAGCCCTGGTCTACCAAGCAGGTCTTTCAAGATGACCAACTTGAATATAAGTGGGGCAATGCTCAAAAATATTGCACCAAAGAGCATACCGCCTATGACATCTAAAGGCCAGTGCACACATAGATATAGTCTGCTAAAAGGTATGAATATAATGAAGATCATACATATCCATCTCAACCAGTTGATAGACCACCTCTGGAATATTTGCCCCCAGAAGACTACTGCACTCTGGCTATGGCCTGAGGGAAAGGCATATCCTCCTCCAGAGGAGGCAAATAATACCTTTATATACTCAGGATCCGGGCGGGGTGTATGGAAGATATTTTTCAATACATCGTTTGCAAGAGCACTTAGAAGAAATAGTGATGATAATTTTAAAGCAAATGATTTATCTGCCAGCCAGAAAAATATAGGTAGTATCAGGACAAAGAACGGCTCATTACCTAGAAATGAAAACCCTGTCATTATATGGTCAAGGATAGGATTTGCTATCTTTTGTATGATTTCAAGGGGTGTGTAGTTATAATAAAGTGCTGTCAACATCTTTATTTCTCCTTTACAATAAGGCGATGCGTTCTATTATGAATGATACTATCATCCCCATTATGCATGATGCAGGGATTGTAACGATCCATGCTACCACAATCTCTCCAGCAATACCCCACCTGACAATATTTATTCTCTGTGCAGTGCCTGCACCCATGATTGCAGATGTTGCCACCTGTGTGGTACTCACTGGAAATCCCAGTAGAGCACATATATATACTACCGCAGAACATGACATCTGCGCACCAAAGCCATGGACAGGTCTAATCTTATAGAGGCTTAGACCAACGGTCTTTATTATGCGCTTTCCGCCTGAGATCATGCCTAGTGCTATAGCAAGGGCACATGCCATTATCACCCATTTAGGCACTATAAACGCCCCGTCGGGTTCAGGAGTATAGAGCCTGCTGATAGCCAAGGGATCAAGTGGATAGAGCACAGCAAGGCTTAAGGCTATGATGCCCATACTTTTCTGGGCATCATTAGTGCCATGAGCCAGTGCAAGAAAGGCAGAGGACACTATCTGCAATCTCTTTAAGATCATATTGGCCCGGCTAGGCTTTATATTGCTGAATATATAGAAGTTTATATTTGTGAAAATGAGACCGCCAATAAAACCTATCAATGGAGAAATCAGAATGACTCCGATAACCTCTGTAAGCTTTCCCCAATGTATAACCTCCCCCCCGGAGGTTATCAAAGTGGCACCTACAAGTCCGCCTATAAGTGCGTGAGAAGATGAAGATGGAAGGCCATAAAACCATGTGAATAGATTCCACAGGATGGCAGATAGAGTAGCGGCAATTACTACATTAATAGATATACTTCCTGGCATTAATAGAGCGTGTCCAATGGTCTTTGCTACTGCGGTACCCAGGAAGTATGCGCCTATAAACTCCAGGATAGCGGTCAATATAAGGGCAGACCTTATGCCCATTGATCTGGATGAGATTATGGTAGCAACTATATTTGATGCATCATGGAACCCATTGGAAAAATCAAAGAATAGGGCAAGTGCCACAACAAACAGGGCTAAACCTAATATGCTCATAGTATTCCTTACTATAATCTTTTGTGGAGAGTATCATATAAGATATGGACACTTCCTGCAAGCAGGCAGTAGAGTATTCACTTGAATGTATGGGGCAAGGTAACTGCTCAGGTTGTTAGCCTGAAGGCTATTAGACCTGCCCATGCCTCAGGGCACGGGATTGTCGGCTAACGATGTAGAGGGCAAGGATAAGAGAACAATGCTAATCGGTAATGCAGGCGGGCTGGAGGATACTGATATCCTCTGGGTGGCAAAAGCCGTATTTGGGGAATATGATACTTGAATGGCTATGCTATTATAGGGTTTTGTGAGTCTTTTACCTAAAAGCCTTCGACCTTCAGCCTATCCACCTGAGTAGTTATGGGGCATGTAGCGCAAAATTTTTCTTGCATAAGATGCCGTTCTTGTGTATAAAATGAATCGACATTCAGAATAACGTTCTGAATTCATAATAAAAACTCTAAGGAGTGTACAATGGGTAGATTTAAGGTGTTTGTTTTTGTGGGCTTGGTGCTGCTTACCACCTCAAGTATTGCTTTTGCCTCTGATGTGGCGGCTACAGGTTACGTAGATTGGGCAAAGGCTCTCTTTGTGGTTGCCTCTGTGATTGCTGCTGGTCTCTGTATGGGTCTTGGAGCTATGGGTCCCGGTTTAGGTATGGGGCATGCTACCTCAGGTGCATCTGATGCTGTAGGCCGTAATCCAGAGGCTCACGGGAAGATTATGCTTACCCTTATGGTGGGACTTGCTATGACCGAGTCTATAGCAATCTATGCACTGGTTGTAGCACTCTGTATCCTTTTTGCTAATCCGTTTAAGGCAATTATCCTGGGTTAGTATAAAGGGCAGTCTAGTGTCCTTTATATTTTGATAATATGGGAAGTCGGCCGGCATTTGTTTCTTTAGAGTGGTTTGTGAGATTTAATCCTTTTATACCTTATAAGGGTGTAACAGGGGCAGGAGAATGTTATGGAAGAGGATGTAAAAACCAGGTTTAGTTTTGCAGGCATTGCAATCAGCTTTTTTATCCTTATAGTGCTTCCTCTTACCATCATGGGTGTCCTTATTAGCAGGGGGGTAGTAAAAGTAGGTGAGGAGGCCACTCAGGCAAATTTGAGGATTTTGGATGACAGGCAAAAACACTCGGTAGAGGTTCGAACAAAGGATTTGGCCGGGGCGGTGGCTCAGTTTCTGGCAGAGATGGAGAAGGATATAAGGCTAGCCTCTATACTTCCGAGAAGTGCGGACACATATTTGAACTTTTTGGATTCCAATTCAAGAGGTGTGGTAAAAAAATCCGGTGTCGGGGTTGTAAAGGTTCCCGTACCGATCTACAGGGAGATCGCATTTCTTGATAAGACAGGGATGGAGGTCTTAAAGGTAAAACCAGATGGTGCCGTCGGCCCTGAAGATTTAAGAGACATGTCGAATCCTGAAGATGGCGAGTCTGGTGTAGGAGATTATTTCTTAAAGGCTAAAGGCCTTGCCCCGGGTGAGTTTTATATGGGCCCTATTGTCGGCAGGCATATTAATAAGGCAGAATTTGACGCAGGAGACAGGTTTGACGGGGTTATGCATGTTTCAACCCCAGTGTTCGATTCCAGTGGATTCGCAGGTATGGTAGTACTTACATTAAATGTTGCTCATCTTATGGAATTTACAGATCATATAATGCCTACAGAGCCAGGCCTGGTTTGCGATATAGATATAGATAATGGCAATTATTCTTTTATGGTGGATCGCGATGGGTTTATCATTTCTCATCCGTGTGATTGGTTTATCAATGGTCTCGATGAAGAGATGCGGTTCGTGCCTGTTATGACAGAGCACAACTATAAGGAACTCATTGCATCTGGCAAAGGCGCAATGAATGTAAGATATCTGGGTTTTCTTGATGAGAATCTCCCCAAGATTCACCGATTGGCATCCATGGGGCAGTCAGGTTCTCTTACCTATACCTTAGGTGGGACTAGGATGTTCATGACCTATGCGCCTATTCCATATTACGGTAACGGCTTTACCAGGCCAGCAGGTTTTGGCTGGGTAGGGATGGTAGTAGACATTGATAAGTATCTTCACTTGAGTCAGGAGAGGGTCAAAGAGATACAGCAGAAGGTTGCAAGATGGCAGAAGGCCAGCATTACCGTGGTAATTGTATCTCTCATAATAGTATTTTTTATTGCCTTGATTCTAGCCAGGGGGATATATCGATCTATTTCCAGAGTTCAGGAGTATAAGAACGTGCCACCTGTGGAAGAAGAGGATAGAGACGATTAAAGGGAAGACACGGAATTTTTAGATAATTAAAAAGGACTGTCTAACGCCTTTTCTTATCTGCCTGTCTCTACAAAAGGATTAAAGTAAGGGTAATGCATTATATATTACTTATTGTTGGTGCAGCACTGGTGAACAACTTTGTGTTGTCCCGCTTCTTGGGTATATGCCCCTTTATTGGTGTGTCTAAGAGAATTGATACTGCCTTTGGCATGGGTATGGCGGTTATCTTTGTCATGACCTTGGCCTCCTTTGTCACCTGGCTGATAAATTATTATCTGCTTGATCCATTAGGGCTTCAATACCTTCAAACTATTGCCTTTATTCTTGTGATTGCTTCTCTAGTCCAGCTCGTGGAGATGATTATACAGCGTGTGAGTCTACCGCTTTACCAGGCCTTGGGGATCTATCTGCCGCTTATTACAACAAATTGTGCTGTACTGGGTGTGGCCATATTGAATATCCAGCTAAAATACAATCTGCTTGATGCATGCATATTTGCAATAGGTGCGGCTCTGGGCTTTGCTTTGGCCCTGGTAATATTTGCCGGGATGAGGGAAGACCTCGAGCTCAACAATATTCCAAGGGCATTTAGGGGCACCCCTATTGCCTTGATTACCGCAGGTATTCTTTCTTTAGCATTCATGGGATTTTCAGGGTTGGTGAAGTGATATGATGGGTGCAATGTTGATGGTTGGTGGCATAGGCCTTGTTGCTGCCCTTATTTTGGGTATTGCATCTGTCACATTTGCGGTAAAGATGGACCCCAGGGAAAAGGCTGTACTGGATCAACTCCCAGGGGCAAATTGCGGTGCATGCGGGTTTGCTGGTTGTGTTGCATTTGCCCACGAATTGACCGCCAACCCAGAGGCGGAAATGGCCTGTCCTGCAGTGAATAAAGACGGGGTAGAGGCCATTTCAGATATACTTGGCCGCTCTCTGGGTGCCGGGGATGCGATGATCGCATTTGTACGGTGCAAGGGTTCACCAGCAGATACTATAACCAGATATGGCTATGTAGGCCCAGAGGACTGTCGGACAGCTCAGATTATTGCCGGTGGGCCCAAGGCATGCCAATACGGCTGTCTTGGTCTGGGCAGTTGTGTAGAGGCATGCCCATTTGATGCTATGCACATGGGGGAAGATGGGCTTCCTCATGTCAATGAAGACAAATGCACTGGCTGCGGAAAGTGTGCGGACGCATGTCCACGGGAGATAATCGCGCTCATATCAAGGTCTGCAAATTTTGGCGTGAGGTGTATATCACAGGATTCATCCAAGGAGATGAAACAGTATTGTAAGGTTGGGTGTATCAAGTGCAGGATTTGTGAGAACACATGTCCGTTTGAAGCAATAGAGGTAACACAAGGGAATGCTGCATCTATTGATCAGGAAAAGTGTCAGAAGTGCGGACTCTGTGTAAGTGTATGTCCTACTGGAGTGATAAGTTCAAAACAGCCACCCAGGAAGGTACAGGTTATTGCGGAAAAGTGTAAGGGATGCGGGATATGTGCACAGGTGTGTCCTGTAGATGCCATATCCGGCAAGCCCAAAGAACCATATGTTGTGGATATTAGCAAATGTATAGGCTGTGGCATGTGCATTGAGAAGTGCCCGGCTGATGCGATAGAGAGGCTTGCCGGATGAAGACGTTTAAGGGAGGGATTCATCCGCCAGAAAACAAGATATTGGTAAAGGATAATGCAATTGTCGAACTCCCTTTAAGCAAGGTGTTTTTTGTACCAACCCAGCAGCATTTGGGGGCACCAGCCAAACCTGTAGTGAATACAGGTGATACGGTAAAGAGAGGCCAGGTTCTTACAGAGCCCATGGGCTTTGTGTCGGCCGCTGTCCATGCCCCAACGTCCGGAACAGTCAAGGAGATTACCAAGCGGGTGCATCCTGTAACCGGGCTGCTTGCCCCATATATTATAATTGAAGCCGACGGTAAGGATGAGTGGGCCCCTGGTTTGCCACTTGAGAGAGATCCCTTTTCCATGACAGCTAAGGAACTTTTGAATATTATCCGGTTGTCAGGGATTGTTGGCATGGGTGGAGCAACATTTCCCACTCATGTGAAGCTCTCGCCCCCAAAGGATAAACCTATACATACATTCATAATAAACGGTGCGGAGTGCGAACCATATCTGGCTGCTGATTACAGGCTCATGTTGGAGCAGCCAGAAAGGATAATAGATGGCGCCAGGGTTGTGATGAAGGTCCTTGGCCTTGATAGTGCAATAATGGCTATCGAGGCAAATAAGCCGGATGCAATAAGGCTTATGCAGGAAAAGACCCCCCCTGAGATCAAGGTTGAACCTATGAAGGTCAAGTATCCCCAGGGGGCAGAAAAACATCTTATTGATGCATTGACAGGTAGGCAAGTCCCTTCCGGTGGTTTACCCATGGATGTCGGTGCGCTTGTTCATAATGCCGGGACAGTAGCTGCCATCTGGGATGCATGTGCCTTGGGTATTCCTCTAATAGAGCGTATCACCTCGGTGACAGGCCAGGGCATAAATCAGCCCAAGAACATCAAGGTAAGGATAGGAACGCCCCTGAAAGAGGTCTTTGAGTTCTGCGGGGGCTTAAATGATGCAGCCAAGATCATATTTGGCGGGCCCATGATGGGTATTGCCCAGTACTGTGAAGATGTCCCTGTCATGAAGGGCACATCAGGCATTTTAGTGCTTACAGAGCAGGAGACAAATCTCAATTCATACCAGTCATGTATTGCCTGCGGCAGGTGTATAGAGGCATGTCCCATGAGGCTGGTTCCTTCAATGCTGAGCAGGCTTGGAGAGAGGAGTATGTGGAAAGAGGCACTGGATTTTAATCTGTTGGACTGTATGGAGTGCGGGAGCTGTACATATGTTTGTCCTGCGAACAGGCCAATCGTTCATTTTGTCAAGTACTTGAAGACGCTTCAAAGAGAAGCCAAGGCAAAGGGAAAAGAGGCATGATATGAAGGATATCTTTGTTTCCAGTTCCCCACATATCCATTCAGTAGAGGATATCCCATGGATTATGCGCCAGGTGATCTACGCATTAATCCCTGGTGCCTTGGTAGGGATGTACTTTTTTGGCCTTCCGGCAGCAAAGGTTATTGCCATTTCCGTTGTGTCATGCATGGTAATTGAGGCCATAACACAAAAGTTCATGGGACGCGCTGTTACTGTAAGTGACGGCTCTGCTGCGCTCACAGGTCTGCTGCTGGCCATGAATCTCCCTGCAGGTTCTCCATGGTGGTTAGTTGTTCTTGGCTCGCTTATTGCTGTAGTTCTCGGCAAACAGGTATACGGTGGCCTCGGAAACAATCCCTTTAATCCAGCCCTGGTTGCCAGGGTATTCCTGCTGATATCTTTTCCTGTTCAGATGACTACATGGCTGCAACCCAGGCCTTTCCTTTTGAAAGTTGCGGATACAGTATCTGGTGCTACGCCGCTTGGGGCATTGAAGACAGCCATGTTTGAGCATGGATCTATCGACATAGTAGGGAAACTAAACCTCATGGATCCATTCTTTGGTAATATTGGCGGATCCCTTGGAGAGATATCAGCCTTTGCACTAATAATAGGTGGTGTGTACTTGATAGCAAGGAGGATTATCTCCTGGCATATCCCTGTATTCTTTATTGGCACCGTTGCCCTGATGACCGGCATATTCTGGGTCATAAATCCGAACCTTTATGCCAATCCTGTTTTTCACATGCTTTCGGGGGGCTTGATGCTCGGGGCAATCTTTATGGCTACTGATATGGTTACATCGCCGATTACGAACAAGGGCAAGATTATATTTGCTATTGGCTGTGGGGTGATAACCGTGGTCATAAGGCTCTGGGGCGGATACCCTGAGGGTGTGTCCTTTGCCATACTTATTATGAATGCCTTTGTGTCGCTCATAAACAAGATGACGAGGCCGGAAAAATTTGGAGTTGGGAAATGAAGGAGATTTCGAAACTCTTGGTGGTGCTTGCAGGTGTATGTGTGGTAGCAGGGCTCATCCTGTCATTTGTGAATGAGGCTACTACAGATGCAAGGGCCTACCAGGACAGGCTGGAGATGCTTAATGCACTGAATATGGTACTGCCTGAGCACGATAATGAGCCGGATAAGGATATTATGGATGTATCTGATGTGAGCTATTATGTTTCCAGGCTAAAAGGCAGTATCAATGGCATTGCCTTTATCACCTCCACAGAAAAAGGTTATGGAGGGCTCATAAAGATTATTGTGGGTGTAAAGCCTTATGGGGAGATTATAGGCATAGGGATACTGCAGCAGAAAGAAACACCGGGCCTTGGAGCGAAGATAGAAGATGCATGGTTCAGGGATCAGTATAAGGGGAAGACTTTGGCTGTCGCCAATTGGGCGGTCAAGAAAGACGGTGGCGATTTCGACCAGATCTCAGGGGCAACCATTTCACCAAGGGCGGTTACCGCTGCAGTAAAGGATGGGTTGGAGAAATTTGCAGTCAATAAGGCGAAGATCCTTGGAGGCACAGATGTCGATCAGTAAAGAATTTATCAAGGGCATATGGAAGGAAAATCCGATCTTTGTCCTCGTGCTGGGCATGTGTCCAACCCTGGCTGTCACTACCAATGTGGAAAATGGCATCGGTATGGGCTTGGCAGCGACATTTGTACTGTTGTGCTCCAATATCGTTGTATCGCTGGTTCGTTCAATAGTTCCGGACAGGGTGAGGATCCCTACCTATATAGTGATTATCGCCTCCTTTGTGACCGTGGTTGATCTGGTAATGAGCGGCTACTTTAGGGAGCTACATCACTCATTGGGGCTGTTCATTCCATTGATAGTGGTAAACTGCATAATCTTGGGCAGGGCAGAGGCCTTTGCATCAAAGAACTCTATATTTTTATCCATATTCGATGCCCTTGGTATGGGTGCGGGTTTTACCCTTGCGCTAGTATTACTGGGCGGCATTAGAGAAGTCTTCGGGAATGGCACTATCCTTGGTTATCCGGTATTTGGTGGTGGATTTGAACCGGTTCTGGTGATGATACTTCCGCCTGGTGCCTTTCTGACATTGGGACTGCTCACAGGGCTGTTTTCAGTGTTTGAAAAGAGAAAGAGATAGGTATAAATAATGGGAATAGTCTACAGGAATTAGAAAAGGCAAATGAGAATCCAAAGAATTGCTTGGATCTAGATCCAAGCAAGGCATTTCTACCCTATGGGAAGGGTTAAAAAGAACGCCTGAGAACTGATACCTGTGGACTGTTACCAAATAATGGAGGATATATGGCAGCTAAGGTATTGGAAAAGGAACAATTGTCAGAAAATGTGTTTAAATTGGTCTTTGAGGCGAAAAAGATTGCAAAAAAGCGTAAACCTGGCCAATTTGTGGTAATCAGGATCCATGAAGAGGGGGAGAGGATTCCTCTTACCATCGCCGATGCAGATCCTGAAAAAGGTACAGTTACAGTCATATTTCAGACTGTTGGTAAGACGACTACCCACCTGTCTGGTCTGGATGTAGGAGACGAGATACTCGACCTTGTCGGGCCCATGGGGAAACCCACCCATATCGAGAAGGTTGGTACGGTTGTATGCATAGGTGGCGGTGTAGGGGTTCCCTGTGTATATCCTATAGCCCGAGGCATGAGGGAAGCAGGAAATCATGTAATTGCCATAGTTGGAGCAAGGAATAAAGACCTTATACTCATGGAGGATGAAATGAAGGCTGTATCTAATGAGTTGTTGATTGCAACCGATGATGGGTCTTATGGGTTCCATGGGTTTGTTTCTCAGGCCTTGGAAGAAGAATGTATAAAAAAAGGCAAGAAGATTGACCATGTGGTAGCGGTCGGGCCTGTGCCCATGATGATGGCAGTGTGTAATACTACAAAGAAATATAATATTCCAACCATTGTATCCCTGAATTCTATCATGGTTGATGCCACTGGCATGTGCGGTGCGTGCAGGGTAAGTGTAGGAGGTAAGACTCGCTTTGCATGCGTGGATGGCCCTGAATTCGATGGCCATGAGGTGGATTTCAAGCAACTCATAGACAGGCAGCGTATCTACCTGGATGAGGAAAAGCAGAGTATGGATCATTACTGTTCCTGCAAGCAGGGAAAGGGGGGTAAGTAAATGGATATGAAAGAAAGGATGAAACTTCCTCGCCATCCCATGCCGGAGCAGGATCCAAAGGTGAGGGCAAGGAATTTTGATGAGGTCCCTTTAGGCTATACCCCGGAGACGGCAAAGGAAGAGGCCTTGCGCTGTATCCAGTGCAAGAAACCAACCTGCATTGAAGGCTGTCCGGTTGAGATAGATATCCCTGGATTTATCAAACTTGTAGCTGAAGGTGATTTTCTAGGGGCAGCAAGGAAGATTAAGGAAAAGAACGCCTTGCCTGCTATCTGTGGCAGGGTGTGTCCACAGGAGGATCAGTGCGAGGTGCTTTGTGTAAGGGGCAAGAAGGGCGAACCTGTCGCCATTGGCAGACTTGAGCGTTTTGTTGCAGACTATGAGAGGAAACAGGGAGAGGTCTCGATACCGGAGATATCTTCGTCAACTGGGAAGAAGATCGCCATTGTCGGTTCTGGCCCTGCCGGGCTTACTGTTGCAGGAGATTTGATAAAGCTCGGGCATGAGGTGACGATATTTGAGGCCCTGCACAAGCCCGGCGGGGTATTGGTATACGGTATCCCGGAATTCAGGCTCCCGAAGGCCATTGTGGCATCAGAGATTGATTATCTGAAAAAGATTGGGGTTAAGGTCGAGACATCGAATGTCATAGGCAAAATATCTACCATAGATGAACTCTTTGAGGAAGGCTATGATGCCGTATTTTTAGGTACGGGAGCAGGTCTGCCCACCTTTATGAACATACCCGGAGAGAATTTGGATGGAATATATTCTGCGAATGAGTATCTTACCAGGTCTAACCTCATGAAGGCCTATCTCTTTCCGGAGTATGACACCCCAATAGTAAAAGGTAAAAACGTTGCGGTCATAGGTGGCGGGAATGTGGCCATGGATTCTGCCCGTACAGCGCTGAGGCTTGGTGCAGACAATGTCTATCTCGTATACAGGAGATCCCGCAAAGAGATGCCTGCTAGGGCAGAAGAGGCTCACCATGCAGAGGAAGAAGGCATACAGTTCCATCTCCTCACAGCCCCAACCAGCTATATTGGTAATGAAAAGGGTTGGGTAATCGGGATGGAATGCCTGCGTATGGAGCTAGGGGAACCCGATGCATCAGGCAGGCGCAGGCCAGTTCCTATCAAGGGCAGTGAATATGTAATAGATGTGGATACCGTGGTTGTTGCTATAGGTACAGGCGCTAACCCATTGATCCAGAGCACAACCCCTGGGCTTGACACGAATAAACGGGGCTATATTATAGCTGACGAAGAAGCAGGGCAGACTTCCCGAGAGGGTGTTTATGCTGGTGGCGATATCGTTACAGGTTCTGCAACGGTTATACTCGCCATGGGTGCTGGCAGGAAGGCAGCCACGGCTATCCATAAATATGTAATGAATAAATAAGGAGAATATGATAATACAGGCTGGTAAGGAGGTTGTATGACCTTAGATGAGATAAGAGATCTATTGGAAGCAGACCTCATAGTTGGAGAGAATAAGATGCACATGGATGTTGAAAGGGCTTTCGGTGCTGACTTGATGAGTGATGTCCTGGCATTTGCAAAGGAAGGCTCTCTTCTCCTTACTGGCCTGACAAATCCGTTGGTTGTTCGAACAGCCGATATTGTAGGGCTATCTGCTATTGTATTTGTCAGGGGTAAGCGTCCATCAGAAGAGACTGTAGAACTGGCAATTGAAAAGAACATACCATTGTTTTCCACTCGTTATATTATGTTTGAGACGTGTGGAAGACTATATAGTAAGGGTATAAGAGGATCTGTATCAAAGGTGAAATGAAGTGCCGGTAGTAAGGAGTTATGAGTCGGGGGAGTAGAAGATCGCATATTCAAAATTCTAGATTCAAAAAACAAGACTCATTCGCCACGGAGATTGTGGAGAACAAAGAGTTTGTTTTTTATCCAATCTAAAAAAATATCGATTGGATAAAAAGATTGATTCTTAAAGAGGGTTTATGCATTTTTGTTTGCCAGTAAACACTGGCAAACAAAAAAATATTTTCTTTTGTGAACTCTGTGGTCTTGGTGGTAAACCATAAATCCAAACAAATGCCCATAACCGTTTTCATATAAATGAACTTCGGACATTATCTGGGAATAAGACTACTAACTGTTTGCTATTCACTTCTAAAAGGGTGCCCAGGAGTGAAAAATTTGCGTAAAACGATTTAAGATGATATAAAGAGTAGTCGATAAGACTGTTTAGGAGGAATACTATGCCTGGACCTAGTGATATATCTGTAATATTGTCACAGGCCGGTAGGATTGAGAAGGCCACTCAAAGCCCTTTTACTCAATCTGAGGTTACCAAGCAGATCCTTACTGAGCAGGAGGCTAGGGAGAGATTGCGTCTAAGTAGAGAAGTGAATGCTGCCAAGAAGAGCCAAGAAGATATAGCAATAAGTCAACGTGAGCAAAAAAAGAGACAACAAGAAGATGCCAAACAAAAAGCCAAGTCAGAAGGTAAAGACAAAGGCAGCGAAGCCGAAGAGAAACACATTATCGATCTGGTGATATAGCCTTGGACTCCACCAAGATTTTACTTATAGCACAATTTAGCGTCCAGATAATATTTCTTGGGTTAGTAATAGTTATTTTTCTCAGGGAGAGAAGACGCAAGATACCCACAGAACTTATAGACAAATTAGAAGAGGTAATTGAAGAGTCAAAACATTTATCCAGTGAATTTTCAAGACATATCCGGGAAAAGGGAGAGCTTGTTTCAAATATGATGGAGGACTTGGATTTGAGGGTACGCAATGCTAAGGTGGTATTGGAGGATTTGGAGACAACCCTTGGTAAGGTTACTACATTAAGGAAGTATACGAAATCAGATATTGTTAAGCTAAATAAGAGTGGTTTTGATCCCATCAGGATTTCCCAGATAACTGGTATCCCTACAGGTGAGGTCGAGCTTATGCTGAAGGTAGACAAGAAAGAAGACTGAGGCTAAGATGTTTTCCCAGGTTTTTGGATTGAAATATAGCGGCAGTATAATTTTAAAGGATCAAATACCTTCTATATTTGTAGGCCGGCAGGTGGTTGCTACTGTACTCTCGCAGCCAAGGGGTGGATCTGTGATGGTCTCTTTATTTGGCAGGCGTCTTATCGTTGAGACCACTATGGATTTATTAAAAGGCCAGGTCTTGAACCTTAAGGTTCACGCCATACGTCCTAAGATAGTCTTAAAACCTGTAGATAATTTGGATATCTCCGTGCGAACGCAGAAGACTGTGAATAGTCTTGTGCAGCGATTTGTGGGTACTATGGGGAAGGTGCCTCTTGGTGCATTTAAGATGGAGGAGATTATACGGCATGTGCTTTCTAAAGCAACTCACGACACTGAAGCTTACAAGCTGATACTATCTTTACTGGAAGAAGCCTCCAAATTTCCCCAGGCCCTTGCTTTCCTATTTATACCTGCTGTTGACAAGGATTCCCGTGGTAACGCCAGGGTAGTAATTGAGGAGGACAGCAAAGAAGGGTATACACTCAACTTTTGGATAGATACAGATCACATAGGCTCCATACACTGTATAGCCGGACTTTGTGATGGTGATGGAGTTGAGGTGGAGATCATGTCTAATCTTGAAGATGTGGCTGATCTTCTGCGCTCTCACTTAGGGGAACTTGCTGATAGGCTGGATAGTCTGGGGATCAATATAAGGCGTTTGGATGTGGCACATAAAAATTTTCCGGTAAGTGATACTGGATTAGATATGATTGTATGAAAACCAAGAGAGATAAGGCAGTAGCACTGCGATACAAAAGGGGCAAAGATCAAGCACCCAAGTTGACTGCAAAAGGCCAGGGAAAACTAGCTGAGAAGATTATGGCCATTGCCAGGACACATAACATTCCCATTAGGGAGGATAAAACACTTTTGGATGCCCTATATCGGTTAGATATAAATAAGGAAATCCCTGAAGAACTTTACCAGGTAGTGGCAGAAATTCTTGCCTTTGTCTATCGCATGAATCGTCTGAAAAATGAGATGTAATCAGGATGTGCCCGCCAGAGGCGGGCACATGGAGAATTAATCACCAAATTTATCTTTAACTGCCTTAAATGCCTTGTCTGCTACATCCAGTGTCTTTTTTATATCCTCTTCAGTGTGTGCAACACTTATAAACCAGTTGTGATGGGGGTTAAAGAATACGCCATGCCTTGAGCACTCGGCTCCGAAGAGTTGAGACCTCATAAAGTTGGTCTCATTGGCAAATTTCATAAAGGGGATAGCTGGCGGTCCGGATGTGGTGACTTGAAGCCCGTGGGCTGTTGCCAGATCGTTAAGTCCTTTCATTAAGGCCTCTCCGCGTTGTCTTAAGATCGAAGGGGCATCGATTTTTTCCATCTCATCTATGCAGGCAAGCGCTGCCGCCATTTCAGGGGAGTTGGCCCAGTAAGAACCGGTAGCATAGGCCTTTGATGCAATTATCCTCATCTTTTGGGTACCCACTAGCGCAGAGATGGGGTAGCCATTTGCAATGGCCTTGCAGTAGCATGCCAGATCTGGCTTAAATCCAAAATAGTGGGCGGCTCCCTTGAGGTCAAGCCGCCAGCCTGTCCTTACGTCATCTATGATCAGTATGATATCATTTTCGTCGCAGACCCTTCTCATCCCTGCCCAGAATCCCGGTTCAGGCAGTTTCTGGTTGTCCCATACCGGGTGGTGGTAAGGTGTGAACATAGCCCCTGCAATTTGATCCTTGTTTTCTTCGACCACTTCTTTAAATGCATTTAAATCGCCCCATGGCACCATGATGATATCGTTCCTGTCTGCAGGTATAATCCCGACATGGTTACTTCCAGACCATGGCTGAGCCCCGTGATATCCTGCCTCTGCAAGGACGATTTTGTTTCTCCTTGTATAACCACGGGCAAGGACTATGGATAGCGAAGTTGCATCTGCACCGTTCTTCCCAAATAATGCCCAGTCAGCACAATCGTTGATCTCCACCATGCGTTCTGCGAGTTCCACTAAAAGCGGCGAAGGTATAGTCACGCTAGTACCTTTTCTGGCCTGGGACATGAAGGCCTCGTCCACTTTTTCATTGGCATAGCCTAATATCATCGGGCCATATGCGCACATATAATCGATGTATTCATTTCCATCAATATCCCAGAAATGAGAACCCTTTGCCTTCTGCACAAAATATGGATAGGCCCCCGGCACGGTAATAACCGGGGTAAAATGGCCGTATATTCCTTGCGGGATTACCTTTGCCGCCCTTGCAAACATTTCTTTTGATTTATTAAACGTATAGGCCATATTATCACCTCCTATTGAAGATAAAGACCGATTTTGTCTAGTAAGGGGAGTGCCGCCATCTCGCCCATATGCAGGTCTCCCTTTATTGCTATGTCTCCGAGGGGCACAGCTGCCATGAGATCTATCTTGTCATCTGAAACATCGAGGAATATCTCCGGGGTCGAGAACTCTAAGATGAGATCCGGGGCATCTGCATTCCCAATCCTGCCGATAGCCTTTGTGCCCGTGAATTCGATATTCACGGCATGGCCATCTTTGATGCTGAGTTCAGTAACGCCCTTATGCTCTAACATGGGTTTTGCCTCTTCATCATTGTTTGCAATAATGGCTATGGCCTTGGCAACAGTGTTAAGCATTAATTTTGCCTTTAGCTCGGCCGGGGCTTTATCGCCTTTGAGGATCTCTTCCATCCGCTTTGCAAGATTCATAAAAGTAATCAGCCCTTTTATCTTTGTAAAACCTTTTACAGGCACAGGAAAACCGATGCCACTGCCTTTAAACATGTTATTCATTAATCTTTCAGTGGGGAAGAAGAGTACAATATCGGGTTTTCCTGCCTTACCAGGGGTTACTTTAACTGAAGAATTAGTGATTTTAAGTGTTGCCCTTGGACCGGATACCCCTGCCATAAAATAGATGCTGCCATCCCAACCCTTTGCAATCTCTGAAGCCTTGGAATCCTCTTCTGACATAGTTTCCATATTAGGTAGAATAGCCTCAAGATGGAGCTTTGCCAAAATTTTTTCATTCAGCATAAGTCACTCCTTATAAATGTATTTATATTGTGAGCAACTACTCACTCACTTTTTGTTATAGACTATCCATATAGATGTCAACAAGAATTTTATCGATGTGTTAGCAAAACACCTTGCAACCACATTTTCAATATGGCAGTATATTAATCTAAATAGCGTATTTTCATAATATGAGTCTTTTCCAAGGAGGGGATATGTCTTATCAGATAACCGAAAGGGATAGAAGGATGGCACAATTTTGTGTGAATTGTCCGGTCTGCAAAAGGGCTCGCAATAGGCAGGAAGGGGTTGCCTATTGGTTTGTGAAGAATATTGAAGATGGGTTTTGTCCTTTCTGTAAGGCATATGAAAGGGTCTATGGCAAGAAGGCACATGAGCCTGCGCGATAAATTATAGATGAGAAGGATTGATTTTATCTTTACAGGCGTTAATTTAAGGAATAGGAGCGTTTTTAGATATTTATTTTTTTATTACTGACCAATAAGGAGGGAGAATATGGAAAGAGGCTACATGGGAAAAATTTTGTTTGTGGATTTGTCGAAAGGTACTTGTAAGGAAGAGGTGATTCCGGATGAGGTATACGAAAAGTATCTATCAGGGCTTGGTTTAGGGGCATATATACTCTATAACAGGATCCCTGCTGGTGCTGATCCACTTGGGCCTGACAATATCCTGGGCTTTGTATCAGGGCTCTTGACAGGCACAGGCAGTCTCTTTACAGGCAGGTGGATGGTGGTTGGGAAATCACCGCTGACAGGTGGCTGGGGGGATGCCAATTGCGGGGGCAACTTCTCTCCTGCCATTAAACGCTGTGGTTATGATGGAATATTCTTTAAGGGTATAAGTGATAAACCTACATATCTCTTTATAAATAATGATAAAGCAGAACTTAGGGATGCCTCTCATCTCTGGGGCAAGGATACTGTTGAGACAGAACAGGCCCTTATAAAGGAAGTAGGGGCCAAAAATTCACGCGTGGCATGTATAGGCCCGGCAGCGGAGAAGCTTAGTCTTATTTCTGGGATATGCAATGACAAAGGCAGGATAGCTGCCCGTTCAGGCCTGGGGGCTGTTATGGGATCTAAAAAACTCAAGGCTTTAGTCCTCTCAGGCGCTAAAGGGATAAAACCTCACAACAGGGATGAAATGAAGAGATTGAGTGCAAAGTGTAACAAGGCAGTTAAACTAAAGATCCCCTTTCCGCCTGGTCCTATGGCAGCATATTCCGGGACACTCCTTGGGAAGCTTCCAACACAGATGGCCCAGGATGGCATGCTTTACAAATCCCTCCTCCAGAAATGGGGGACCGGCAGTATGAACCAGATGTCTATAGAGATGGGAGACTCTCCCATAAAGAACTGGAAGGGGACCAATGTTGATTTTGGTTTGAAGATATCAAAGACAACAAATCCTGATGTGTTTAAGGATTGTGAGATAAAAAAATATCATTGCTATTCCTGTCCCATCGGGTGCGGTGGTATCTGTTCCACCCAAGGCAAGTATAAAGAGACGCATAAGCCTGAGTATGAAACAGTGCTTGCACTGGGAGGGCTCCTTATGAACAAGGATGTGGATAGCATCTTCTACTTGAATGAACTCCTTAACAGGGCAGGTATGGATACTATATCTGTCGGAGGTACAGTGGCATTTGCCATTGAATGTTTTGAACAAGGCATACTTGGTTTAGATGATACAGATGGCCTTGAGCTTAAATGGGGGAATACACAGGCGATTATTGCCCTTATTGAAAAGATGGTTGCAAGAGAGGGTATAGGAGACTTACTAGCTGATGGGTCAAAGGTTGCGGCTGAAAAGATTGGCAAGGATTCAATCAAGTATGCCATTCAGGCAGGGGGGCAGGAGCTACCCATGCACGATGGCAGGTGTGATCCGGGTTTTGCCCTTCACTATAGCGTAGAGCCCACACCTGGCAGACACACGATTGGTGCCCAGCTATATTATGAGATGTATCAGCTATGGAAAAAGGTTAAAGGCCTACCCAAGGCAAAGATGCTCTACCATAAGAATGCCAAATTTGTAGCTGATGAGGAGAAGGCAGTTAAGGCTGCTGCCTGTAGCAAGTATAACCAGGTCTATAACGGAGCAGGGTTGTGTATGTTTGGTGCCTTTATTGGGGCATCCAGGGTACCGCTCTTTGAATGGCTGAATGCTGCAACAGGGTGGCATAAGACCCCTGAAGAATATATGGAGATAGGGGGCCGCATCCAGACTTTAAGACAGGCCTTTAATGTAAAACACGGTATAGAGCCCAAACAGTTTAAGGTCTCAGAGAGGGCACTTGGCAGGCCGCCGTTGAAGGAAGGGATAAATAAGGGAAGGACAGTGGATATCGAGAAGATGGTGAGTGACTATTGGGGTCAATTCGGATGGGACAGAGCTACAGGTAACCCTGACTCTAAGTGTCTGGAGGGATTTGGCATAGAAGAGACCTGATTTATATGAAAAAGTGAATAGTAAACAGGGAAGAGTGAATAGTCCTTTTCGGACACAACGAAGGATGAAAAAGTATCCAGAATCCAGGAGCCAGGAGCCAGAATGCTTCCGATTGGATTATTACGTATATCCTAACTTCTGGATTCTGAATTCTGACTCCTGACTTCTTTTCCATATAAATTTATTGAATCGTGAAGATAATACTTTTTTGCCTCTCGATTACATCAAGATTACTCAAGATTAAAAAGACGTCTTAAAAATCAGTTGAATCTAGTGGTAATCACGAAGCTGAAACTTTTTTTCGACTCACGACTATTCTTAATCACCCAAAATCCAAACCCCAAACCCCAAAACTCAACACCTTTTTTTACTATTCACTGTTCCCTATTTTCATATAAACTTATTCTAGAACATAATTGCAGTAAGTACATAGTCTGCAATCAGGATACTTACAGAAGAGATTACCACGGAATATGTGGTAGCCCTTCCAACGCCTTCTGCCCCTCCTGTAGTTGTAAAACCCTTGTAGCAACCTACTACAGACAGGATTCCCCCAAAACAGACTGCCTTTATGAGCCCGGCATTTAAGTCTTCATAGTCCACATACTGAACAATCCTGGCCATAAACAGCCCTTTATCGATGCCTAATAGATCCACTCCAACAATGTATGACCCCAGCATACCCACGCTGTCAAATAACAAGGTTAGCATGGGCATAACGAGAATTGCTGCAATAATCCTGGGGATAAGAAGGTACTGGTACGGGTTTGCTCCCATTACGTATAGGGCATCTATCTGTTCTGTGACGCGCATTGTGCCGATTTGAGCACTCATGGCAGAGCCTGCCCTGGCAGTAACCATTAAGGCAGCCAGAACAGGTCCAAGTTCCCTGAGAAGCCCCAGGGCAGTAGTAGAACCTACCAGGGTCTCTGCACCAAAGAGTCGGAAGCCATAATCGGCCTGCAGTGAACTTACCATACCTGTAAATAGACCGGTAAGTATGATTACAGTGCAGGATTTAACCCCTATGAATTCCATTTGCTTAAATATCTCTTTGAAAAAGACAGGCCTTTTGAACAGCCAATAAATGATGCGGAAGATGAATATCCCAAGAGATCCCATTTCTTCTAAGAGATTGATTGTTATTTTACCTAGATATTCTAAAAATCGCATAGATCTCTTTCTACCTGTACTAATCAATGGTCTGTCCTATTGTACTTTAGCAGTGGATTTGATTCTATCTACCGCGTCAACCCATCCATTATACAGTGTTTCCCTCCTTTGTTCACTTATATTTGGGTGAAATACCTTTTGAGACTTTCTCAAGTCAGCAATTTCACTGCCTGGCGTCCAGAACTCAGTAGCAATACCTGCTAAGAATGCAGCGCCCATTCCTGTAGACTCGATATGTTGAGATCTATCTACAGGATAACCTAATATATCAGCCTGAAATTGCATAAGGAAGTCATTTCTGCAAGCACCGCCATCTACCCTGAGCCCGGTGAACTTTTTACCAGTGGAGGCCTCAAATGCTAATACAAGGTCCTTTACCTGGTAGGCAATACCCTCTAGGGCTGCTCGAACAATATGCGTCTTTCTTGTGCCCCTTGTAAGCCCCAGTATAGCGCCCCTGGCATACATATCCCAGTATGGTGCGCCCAGCCCTGCTAAGGCAGGCACCATATATACCCCTTGAGTATCGGCTATACTTTCTGCGAGCTTTTGTGTCTCAGATGCATCATTTATGATCCCCAAACCATCTCTGAGCCACTGGATTATGGCACCTGCTATAAATATAGAACCTTCCAGGGCATAGCAGGGCTTACCGTTTTTATCGCAGGCAATAGTTAATATAAGACCATTTTGAGAATGGGCCTTGTGATCAGCCATATTTAAAAGCAAAAAGCATCCGGTACCGTACGTGTTTTTTGCCTGCCCTTCATAGAAGCACCCCTGTCCAAAAAGGGCTGCTTGCTGGTCGCCTGCGATACCTGCTATTGGGATGGCATGCCCAAATATACCAGGATCAGTTTGACCTACCACACCAGCAGAAGGGACTACGCGGGGTAACATCTTATCAGGTATGTCAAGAATTTTGAGGAGTTCAGTATCCCACGTTTTCTTATGAATGTTAAACATCAATGTCCTCGATGCATTTGTATAGTCGGTTACGTGTACCTTACCTCTGGTAAGTTTGGCAATAAGCCAGGAATCTATAGTCCCGAAGGCAATTTCACCGGCCTTTGCCCTCTGCCTTATTTCAGGCATTTTATCGAGCAGCCACTTCATCTTTGTACCTGAAAAATAGGCATCAATGATTAGCCCGGTCTTTTCTTGGAAAAGAGGAGAAAGCCCTTGTTCTTTTAGCATATCGCATATACCGGCGCTTCGTCTGCATTGCCACACAATAGCATTGTATATAGGTTTTAAGGTCTTTTTCTCCCAGATAACAGTGGTCTCTCTCTGGTTTGTAATACCTATGCCAAGGATATTATCAGGAGTAATACCTGCCGTGCCTATTGCCTGTTTTATCACTCTTAAGGTAGTATCCCATATAATTTCAGGGTCGTGCTCTACCCATCCGGGTTCCGGATATATCTGTTCAAACTCAGAGTAGGCACTGGCTTTGGTCTGCCCTTCCTTGTCTACTATTATTGCTCTCGATCCAGTGGTACCTTGGTCTATTGCCAGAATAAATCTTTTCATCTATGCGCAACCTCCGTTATTGTGATCCCAAGACCTTTTAGATCTGTATAGACATCTGATAGTGGGAGTCCTATTACATTTGTATATGAACCCTCGATTCTACTAATAAATAATTTGCCCAACCCCTGTATACCATAGGCTCCAGCCTTATCCATTGGCTCGTTTGTGGATGTATACCAGGAGATCTCTTCTTTGGTCATATCGTTGAAATATACTTTGGTATCTATTACACGAGAGATACTCTTTTCTTTTGCCATGCATAGTATGGTGTATCCGGTGAAGACATCGTGTGCTCTGCCTTTTAGCATCATTAAAAAGCGGGAGGCCTCATTATAATCTCTAGGCTTGCCCAGTATAATATTATCTACCACCACCACTGTATCTGCGGCAATTATTATGGCGTGCTTATGATCTTTAGCTACAGTGTGTGCCTTTTCATCGCTTGCTCTTCTGCAAAATTCTGCCGGCTTTTCTTCCTCTAAAGGGATTTCTTCTATACGTGGATACGTTACCTCAAATGGAATATTCAGCAGTGAAAACAACTCCCTTCTCCTTGAGGATGATGATGCCAGTATGATCTGCATAATAAGAGATTATGAAAAATGTGGGTAAGTGTCAACTAAACTATGATTGTAAACCCTCAGTTCTGTGTTCTCGGTGGTGAATATTGTGGATTGCTATAGATGTCAGCTTGTTTTGTTCAAGAACCTGGGAGTGGTCAGTCTTTGTCGTTTGTAGCCCTTAAGAGATGTCTTGTTTTGTCTAAGCTTTTGTATCCTTTTCTTTAGTAGGGAGGCCCCGGTTTGAACTTCTTTGATGATGATCTCCTGGACATTCTGTATTTTCTTCATGATCTTTATATCGTTATTATTTATATGTGCAGGGTCTATCTCTGACAATCCCTGATTCAGTGCCATCTGTATAGGTGCAGATTCATCTATTAGTGTGTTTAATTTAGATAAATCTTTCTGTTTTAGCGCATCTAATTCTTGCTCGGAGATAGATCTCCATTTAGTCAGGTCCTGAACTAATTGCTCTTTTGTATAATTTTTTCCCATGATTTCCTAAGTTCCTCTAGAAAGCCAATGACTTCATCTATGGCGGATGAGCTGTTATGGTGGTCTGCATCAATGATGCGTCTTATCATATAATTATACAGGGCATCGAGGTTATAGGCAAGTTCACCTGCTTCAAGATTAAGGCTACTTGTAAGTTCCCAGAGTATATCTTGTGCCTTATTTAAAAAGATTTTCTGTTTGGGAATGTCCTCTTTCAACATATGAAACCGGGCCTGGTTTAGAAAGTTTATTGCCCCGTCATAGCACATAAGGATTAGCTTGCCTTGGTCTGCTGTTTGTACCTGAACCTTCTTATATGCCTGATACCCTGAAAGATTCATGTTGTTCCCCCCATAAAAATTCTTTCTTTTCTTATCGGCGATGCACAATTTTTCTTTAAGCAAAAAATTGGCAAGGAGTTAATGGTAATCATTCAGTGAAGCACATGATTGCAAGGCACAAAGTGGCAAAGGCAGGCCTTTGTAACTGAATGGTTACAGTTAGTGACTACCCTTAGTGGAACTTTTATTGTATAAGTCCACTTATGGAGAGACAACATTATGTCCAAAGATCTTGAAAAGATGCGAAAAGATGCCATCGATATCTTTCAGGCATCGATCAGTGCAGTGAATCCGAGGATTGCGGTTCATAGATCCCTTGTGAGGAAAGGTGACAGTATACATGTTGGAGATAGGATCCTGGACCTGAACAACTACGAGAGGATCATTGTAGTAGGGGCAGGCAAGGCCTCTGGTGCCATGGCGGGAGCTATTGAGGAGGTATTTAGTGACAGAATAGGGAAAGGTTTGATTGTGGTGAAGTATGGTTATTCCTCCAAATTAAGTGTTATAAGGACAAAGGAGGCTTCTCATCCCATTCCGGATAAAGCAGGCCTTTTAGGTGCAAAGCAGATAGTCGAGCTTTTAGGCGAATGCGGAGAAAAAGACCTTGTGATATCCCTTATATCCGGAGGCGGGTCTGCATTATTGCCGTTACCCGTAGATGGGATATCGCTGGATGAAAAACAAAAAGTAACACAGGTGCTCTTAGGGTGTGGTGCATCCATCCATGAGTTAAACACAGTAAGGAAACATCTTTCTGTGACTAAGGGAGGAGGACTTGCCCGCAGGGCCTTTCCTGCTACTGTAATCAATTTGATGCTATCCGACGTAGTAGGTGATGATATGGATGTAATAGCATCAGGGCCGTTTGTGCCTGATCGTTCTCAATTTGCCGATGCCCTTAATATCATAGAAAACTATAAAATATCATCTCAGATTCCGGCAAAGGTTTTGGATTATCTGAAAAAGGGTTTAAAGTCAGAGAGCCTAGAGACTCCAAAACCAGGGGATCACATATTTACTAAGGTGATAAACCTTATAGTGGGGAGCAATATCTTTGCGTGCAAGGCAGCTTCCCAAAGAGCGAAAGAGCTTGGCTACAATCCCTTGATACTGTCATCCATGATAGAAGGGAATACAACAGATGTTGCATATGTACATGCAGGTATTGCTTTTGAGGTGACAAATTCAGGTAATCCTGTAAACAGGCCTGCATGTATCATCAGTGGCGGGGAGACTACGGTTGTAGTAAAAGGCAATGGTCTAGGGGGGAGAAATCAGGAGTTTGCCCTTTTATGCGCTAAATATATATCGGGCCAAAATAAAGATATTGTTATATTAAGTGGTGGTACAGATGGTACCGATGGCCCTACCGATGCCGCAGGCGGTATAGTAGATCCTTATACTGAGCAAAGAGGCAAAGAAAAAGGTTTAGATATAGACAAAAGTCTGGATGAGAATGATGCCTATCATTACCTTGATGCTACAGGTGATCTGATTAAGACAGGGCCTACCCTTACTAATGTTATGGATATCCATCTGATACTTGTCGGGTAAAAGATGTTCTACGTTCTATGTTCAAGGTAATGGCTGAAAGCTTATATCTATGCAAGTGCTTGTTTAATCCTTTCTAAGCCTTTAATTATATTATCTTCTGATGTGGCAAAAGAGACCCGTATATGCTCTTTAGATCCAAAGCCCTCACCAGGGACTACGGCGACAAGGGCTCTTTCAAGGAGAAAGTTTGCAAGGGCTCCCGCACCATCAAACCTGTCCATATAACCCTTTATTGATGGGAAACAATAAAAGGTTCCATCTGGTTCTATAATCTCAAAACCGGGAATTTCTTTTAATTTAGATATCATGATTTTTCTTCTGCCTTCAAAGGCTTTTCTCATTGTCTCCACAGGGGTTTGATCAGATGTCAGCGCAGTAACAGATGCTGCCTGGGCAATGCTGGCAGGGTTTGATGTAGACTGACTCTGGAGTCTTGTTATAGCCTTTATTACGCCGGAGTCGCCTATACAATAGCCTATACGCCATCCTGTCATCGCATATGTCTTGGATACCCCGTGAATAATAAACGTCTTTTCAGCCACTTCAGGAGATATAGTGGCAATGCTGGAAAAGGTGACATTACCAAAAACAAGTTTTTGATATATGTCGTCTGATATAATAGAGATATCATTTTCCAGGCAGATGTCAGCAATTTTCTCTAACGCGTCTTTCCCATATACTATGCCGGCAGGGTTTGACGGCGAATTTATGATTATGCCCTTTGTCCTTTCTGTTATAGCCTCTTTTACCTGATTCGGATGGAGTTTAAAGTGTGTAGTGGTGGTGTCTATTATGACTGGCACTGCCCCTGCTATCCTGATTATGGGGGGATATGAGACCCAGTATGGGCAGACACATATAACCTCGTCGCCTGGCTCAAATAAGGTAAGCGCCAGGTTGAACAGGCTATGCTTTGCCCCGCATGAAATAACTACATTATCAGGTTTTATATCGAGACCATAATCCTGTTTCGTCCTGTTACATATAGCCTCTTTTAATTCAGGTGTCCCACCTGCCGGGGTATACTTGGTTTTCCCCTGTTTGAGTGCTTGTAGTGCAGCATCTTTAATGTGCTCAGGGGTATCAAAGTCTGGCTCGCCTGCGCCAAGACCTATCACGTCTTTACCCTGGGCCTTCAAACTTCCCACCTTTGCCGTAATAGATAAAGTAGGTGATGCCGGGATATTGGATACCATCTTGGATATCTTCATCTGTCCTCCCATATTCTTATTTTTTCAAAGATTCTTTTTGTAGTTGTTCAACACAGAGCACAAAAAACAAGCCATTTTGTTTTAATTATTCATACCCTCTGTGCTCTCTGTGGTAAACCTTTACTTTCTCTTCATAAGAGAAAATTTCTCATGCAATTTTATCAGGACCGGATCGGGCACCAGACCTTCCACAGACCCACCTGCTGCAGCTGTTGCCTTTACGATAGTGGAGCTTACAAACATGTTAGTGAAGTCAGTCATGAGAAAGAATGTCTCTATGTCTTTACAGAGCCTGCGATTCATCAGGGCGAGCTGTAGTTCCATCTCAAAATCGGATATCGCTCTCAATCCCCTGATTATTGCACATGCGCCTATCTCTTTTATATAATCTACGAGCAGGCCTTCAAAGCTATCTACCGTGATTTTAGGGTTGTCCTTCACAGATTTTTTTATCATATCAAGCTTTTCTTCCAAGGTAAATAAGTCCTTCTTTAGAGGATTTATTCCTACAGCTATAATCACCTTGTCAAACACCGTTAATGCCCGCCGTACTATATCTATATGCCCATTGGTGATGGGATCAAATGTTCCGGGGCAGACTGCTATCTTCTCTTTCAACATGTTATTTCCTCCCTTTTTGTAACTGCTCAGGTTATTAGCCTGAAGGATATTAGACTGAAGGATACTGATATCCTCTGGGCGGCAAAGGCCGTATTTGGGGAATATGATACTTGAATGGCTATGCTATTATAGGGTTTTGTGA
>Ga0114918_10000553_pt1 | contig 32281 bp, 25 predicted proteins | sample LantaG_FD_87015 | JGI IMG/M metagenome (GOLD analysis project Ga0114918, IMG submission 87015) | Deep subsurface microbial communities from Baltic Sea to uncover new lineages of life (NeLLi) - Landsort_02402 metaG | ecosystem: Environmental > Aquatic > Marine > Oceanic > Sediment | place...
GCGGCGCGGAGGGGGGGGGGCTGCGCTGGGCCGGCCGGGCGGGGGGGGGGGGTGGGGGGGGGGCCCGGCCGGGGGGGGTTTGGGGCCTTTTTTTTTTTTTTTTGAAAGTTTTGAATTCGTTTTTTTTTCTTCGATCTCCTCTTCTCACCTCATCTCTCACTTTCTGGAAAAAAAACACCAACCAGCCTACACCAACAACGACTTCCTGGGGTACTGCGAGGTCGTCCCGGACTGCTAGATGCCGCCTCTCGATCTAAAAAAAAAGACAACTAGGTGAGGATAGCGGCCAAAAAGAAGAGCCAAAAAGAAGAAGACAAAAAGAAAAGAGGTCAAGGATTGGCTCGGCTTGCCCTCTTTCCCTCTTTTCTTTCTCTTCTCGCGGCCCGTTTTTTTTCATCCGCCAAACGCCTCTATTTTGCACAACACCCTCGCGAGATCTCCCATCTATTTAAAGCCGTTAATGCCAACCCCGTATTACGTAGCATCCCGTCTCCTCCCCCCCCCCCCCCCCGAAAAAAAAGGGAAAAAAGGGTGGAGGAAGGAGGAGCGAGCCGAGCGAGCGAGCGAGATATTTTTTTTCCTCCCCATGTTTGCCCCACCCTCCCTCCTTTTCCTTATTCTCCCCTCTTTCTCTCGTTGCCCCTCGCGTTTCGTTGGTGTGTTGATGTTTTTTGCTTTTTCAGAGAAAAAGAGAAATCTCATCTCCTCGTTTCTTCTTCCCGTTGTGTAAAAAGCTTCGCAGCAAAAAGAGGAAAAATGACTTCGAGGGAGAAAAATCAAAAAGATCGAAGAAGAATGTTGGAAGTTCACTTTTTTCTTCGCTTCTTCTCCTTCTCTCTCCCAACGAAAAGCTCCAGCGCTCTCTAGCGTCCGTATCACACCAGCCGCGTTGTCCTCCTCTCTCTCCGGCCCGGGCCGCCGATTGGCGCGCAGGTGATTAGGGCGAAGCGAAAAGAAGGAGAAAGAAGAAGGAGAACGACGCGAGAGGGCATTGAAACTTCCGACCCCGCAATGCTAACCCCCCTCTCTCCAGTGCCAATCTTTCCACACGCTCCAGCCTCCTCTACGAGAAGATGTGGCAGAGGCTGGGCCTCACGAGCCAGGGGGCAAGCGGAGCAGCTGGAGCACTAGCAGCAGCTGGAGCTTCTATCCGCGGCGTTCCCATCAAGAGCGTCGACGTCGCAGACGTCGTACCATCGTCGACTCGCCTCTTCCTTTCTCTCTCTCGTCGTCGTCGACCTCGACATCGCCGCGCCTTCTCCTCCTCTTCTTCTGGAGGCTTTTCGAGGTCTGTTGCTGCTTCGGCGTCTTCTTCTTCTTCTTCTTCTTCTTCTTCTTCTTCTTCTTCTTCTTCTTCTTCTTCTTCTCAATCTCCCTCCTCTCAGAACGCAAGCAGCCAGCGAGAAGGAGGGAGAGAGAGTCGTGGAGAAACGCAAAACGGTGTCACCGTTTCGTCGTCGACGTCTGCTGCTGCTTCGACTTCTTCTTCAATCTCTCCTTCCTCGGACCCCCTCCGCACGCTCGAAGCGCTCGACAGGGCCTACTACGCCGAGGGGGCGCCCCTGATCTCTGACGACGCCTACGACTCTCTGAAGGCGAGGCTCTTGGGTTCCGAGAGGGGATCGGGAGGGAAGAAGAAGAAGAAGCACGAGAAGCAGGAAGCAGCAAGCCTGTTGTTGCCCTCGGACCGCTCCGTTGGCTTCGCTCCTTCCCCTTCCTCCGCCGTCACCAAGGTGCGCCACCCGAGTCCGATGCTGTCTCTGGACTCGGTCAACAGCAAGGCCGACCTGGAAGCCTGGGGCAGGAAAGCGGAGGCGAAGCTGCTCAGGGCGAGAGGAGAAGAACAAGAAGAGAGGCAGCGTTCGTCGTCGTCGTCGGGCGCTTCGACTTCCAGCAGCAGCTCTTCTGGCTCTTCTTCTTCTTCCTCTTCTTCTTCTTCGTGGGTCGTGGAGCCCAAGATGGACGGCCTCGCCCTCCGCCTCCAGTACAGGCAGGGGAAGCTGGTGCTGGCGGCGACGCGAGGGGACGGGAGAGTCGGGGAGGACGTCTCCGCGGCGCTGCTCCGCGCGCTCTCGTTCTCTTCCTCTTCTTCCTCTTCTTCTTCGAAGAACTCCTCTTCCAGCAGCAGCAGCACCAACGACGACAATAACAAAGCGATCCCTCTCTCCCTGCGTTCCTACAGGGGAGACGCCGACGTCCGCGGCGAGGTCTTCATGACGCGGCAGGCCTTCGAGCGCGCCAACGAGGAGGCCGCTGCCGAAGGGAGGGCCCTCCCCTTCTCCAACCCCCGAAACCTCGCGGCCGCGACGCTCCGGGCCGGCAGCGGGGAAGACGGCCCGAGCTCCGCCGCGGCGCTGGCCGCGGAGAGGCGCTCGCTGTCTTTCGCGGCGTACTCTCTGACGCTGCTCGGAGGCGGAGACGGAGAGGAGCGAGGAGACGAGACGCCGGGCACGCACGTCGAGTGCCTTCAGTGGCTCTCGGAGCAGGGCGTCGGCGTCCCCGACTCCGTCTCCCCTTCTTCTTTTTCCTCGTCTTCTTCCGCGCCTTCTCTCCCCCGTTCCTTCGCATCGTTCGACGCCGCCGTGGCCGCCGCCGAGGCCTGGATGGCGACGAGGGAGGCGCTCCCTTACGACGTCGACGGCGCGGTCCTGAAAGTCGACGACCGCAAGAGCCGCGCGGTGCTGGGCGACTCGCCCTCGGCGCCCCGCTGGGCCGTGGCCTGGAAGTTTCGCGCGGCCGAGGCCGCGACCAGGCTCGAAGGGGTCTCGTGGCAGCTGGGCCGCAGCGGCGCGCTGGTCCCGGTGGCGGAGCTCGAGCCCGTGGCGGTCGGGGGCGTGACCGTCGCGCGGGCGAGCCTTCACAACGCGGCGACGCTACGGCGGTTGAAGTTGCGGAGAGGGGAGATGGTGGTCGTACGGAGGGCCGGGGATGTGGTGCCGCAGGTCGTCGGGGCCGTGAGGGTGCTGGAAGGCGAAGATGATGGGGGAGGAGATGAGGCAAACGAGGCGAACGAGGCGGCGTGGCTGCCGCCGACCAAGTGCCCGGCGTGCGGCACCGAGCTCGTCGCGGTCGCCGTCGCTTCTTCTTCTTCTTCTTCTTCTTCGAGCTCGACCTCTTCTTCCTCCGAAGACCCTTCCTCCGCTGACATCCTCCGCTGCCCCGCCGCCACCACCTGCCCGGGGCGCGCCCTCAAGCGAGCCCAGCACTTCGCCTCGGCCATCGTCGCCGACAGCCTCGAGCGCAACGGGAGCGGGAGCGGAAGCGGGGGTTCGGGAAGCGGCGGCGGCGCGGGACCCGCGACGGTCGCGGCAATCGTCGACGCGGGACTCGCCTCGGACGCCGCCGACCTCGTCTCCCTGACCCCGGAGATCCTTCTGAGTGCTAAGCTGCCCGGCTTCGGAGCCAAGAGGGCCGCGAAGGTCGCGGCTGCCTTGTCGGCGGAGGGCGCGGCGCCCGGGGCAGTGCTGGCGGGTTTGGGAGTTCCGGGAGTGGGGCGCGCCGCAGCAGACGCCCTGCTTTCTTCCCTGGGTTCGCTGCGCGCCGTGGCCAGGGCCGGCGCCTCGGAGCTCGAACAGGCACCGGGCATCGGGCCCGTGACGGCCGCGTCGATCGAGGCGTGGTTCGCGGTCGACGACAACGCCAGGATGGTAGAGCGGCTGCTGGAGAAAGGAGTCGGGGCCGCCGAGGTCGAGAAGGTCGTCGAAGTGGGTTTGTCGTCGCCGTCTTCGTCCTCAAAAGGCAAGAAGAACAAAGTCACTTCTTCTCAGCTCCCTCTCTCCGGCCTCTCCTTTGTCATCACGGGCACCGTCCCCAACGCCACGCGGAACAAACTCAAAGCCGCCGTCAAGGCAGCCGGGGGCACCGCGGCGTCGGCTGTCTCCTCGAAGACCACCGCCGTCGTCGTCGGCGAAGCGCCGGGCAAGGCCAAAGTCGACGCCGCCGAGGATCTGGGAGTGCAGGTGATCCAGGCATCTGATTTCTTCGATGAAGAGGGGAAAGTCGTGTGGCGGAAGGAGTAGGGAGTAGGGAGGGAAATAAAGAGAGAGAGGAAAAAACTTGAAAGCAAAAAAAAAAACGAATGATTAAAAAAGTTAAAAAAGACTAAAATTTACATTTCTCTTTCTTCCCACTCTCTCACGGCGCCGGGTTCGGGTTGCGCGCGTGCACCGCGTCGCACTCCTCCAGGACCTCCTTCGACAAAGCGCCCACGCCCGCGGCGGCGAACGCGGCCCGCACCTGCTCGACCGAGGTCGCGCCGAAGACAGCGGCCCGGCCGGAGGAGGAGGAGGAAGAACTCCCCCTCGGCAGCAGAGCAAACCGCAGCGCGAGCTCGGCCCCTCCACCGCGCAGGCCGTGCCTCCGGGCGATCTCCACGTAGCTGCGCACGGCCTCCCTGACCCGCGGGGTGCGCGCGTACCGCCTCCCTTCCTCGGCGTACTCGTGGCGGTAGCGGTTGAGCCTCGCGAGCGGGGGGCCTCCGTTGGAGAAGGGGTTGTCGTTTTCGTCGTCGTTTTCTCCTCCTCCATTTTTTCCGTTTTCGCCGTTCTCCTCTCCGTTTTCGATCTCGTATTTCCCGCTCAGCAGCCCTGCCGCCAGCGGGCCGTACCCGAGCAGCGGCACGCGCGTGGCCTCGCAGGCCTCGGCCATCCCGCTGGAGTCGAAGTTGCGGGCGAGCAGGCTATAGGCGTTCGAGACCGCGGCGACGCCGGGGAAGAGGGGAGGAGGAGGAGGTCGAAGAAGCGGAGCAAGTTTTCGATCTCCACCTCCTTGTCCTTCTGTTTCACGTTCTCGCTCTCTTCTGTCTCGCCGCCTCCTCGCCCTGCTCACCGAGGAGGCCACCAGCAGGCCCGTGGGCGTCTCGTTGGACAGGCCGATGGCGCGGAGCTTGCCCTGCGTGACGGCGTCGAAGGCGGCGCTCAAGATGTCCTCAAAGTGCCGCTCCGCCTCGGCGAAGCCGTCGTTTTCGTCGGTTCCGTCGTCGCCTTCGTCGTTTCCCCCGTTGCTCCTGCTCCTGCTACTGAAAAACGACCGGCTCGGGTCAAACTCCACCTCGCCAAACATCGGCACGTACCTGTCGGGCCAGTGCAGCATCACCAGGTCGACCTCCGACACCCGCAGCCTCCCCAGGCTCCCTTCCAGGGCTTGCGTAAAGTCCCGCGGGTCGAGCCTCGGGGGACCCCCCCGGATCCACGGCTGGTCCCCGGGGCCGGAGACCTTGGTTATCAGCGCCGTGCGCTCCCTCCTCCCGCGATGGGCCCGGAGCCAGTCCCCGATGATCCGCTCCGATCTTCCCGCGGTGGCGCTGGCCATGGGGACCGGGTAGGCCTCTGCGGTGTCGAGCGCGAGCAGAGGTGAAGAAGAAGAAGAAGAAGAAGAAGAAGACGAAGGACTCGGGCTCGCTTCGAGGGCCTCGCTCATGATTCGATGAGAAATCTCTGGGCTCAAGGCCTCGCCGAACTGCATGGTGCCCAGAATGAGTCTGGGGATGCGGACGCCGCATTGTGCTCCGAGAGGGATCGCAAAGTCGTCGGCTTCGCTCGGAGTGGAGGCGGAAGTAAGAAGAAAAGGTCGAGGTTGCCGCCGCCGTCGTCGTCGTCGAGGAGGTTGCCATCGCCAACCGATGCCGCCGTCAGAGTCAATGCCGCGTGACCCGCTGTCGACACGCGCGCTCTTGCAATTCCTCAACGCCTGAGGCATAGAGATCATAGAGAAGGTCCTTCAGCTAACAAAATCAAGAGCCGAATCAAGTCGACGAAACGGGAAACGAGCCGCAATCGGGAGAGAGCAAAATGCCAAGTTTTTTTTTCCCGGCTAGCCCCCTCTCGACGAGAAGAAAAAATGAGAGAGAGGTCGTTTCTTTCTTTCTTTCCCCACAACCTTCACTCCGCCGCGGCGAGAGGCTCCCCCACTGCCGCCCACCATCTTTGTTGCGTGCCATGCGAATTGAAATGAAGATAGATAACAAGATGAAAAACCAATAAAACTCCCTCTCTCTCTATCTCTAAACTCTCTCTCTCTTTCCTCTCTCTCTTTTTTCTTCACTTTTTCCGCCTCTTGGCGTCCCTCGCCGCCGCCTTTGCTCCGGCCCTCCCTGCCGCGACCACCTTCTCCAGGCCCCCAGCGGCCACCCTCGCCTTGGTCGGCCTGCGGTTGAGCATCTTGCGGTCCAGCGGCCAGTAGGCGTACGGCTCGACGGGGCCGGAGGAGGATTTCTTGCCTCCGCCTTTGCCGTTCCTAACGACGTCGCCGCTTGCGCCGCCCTTGCTCGCTCGGAAGCGCTCGGCAGAGTGCGACGCGCCGCCGCCAGAGCTCTTGCGCGTGGCGTCGGTGCGCGCCGAACGCCCCCCCAGGGACTTGCCCGACGCGGCCACGGACCTGGCAGCGCCGGAGGCCAGCGACTTGGCCCCGGCCGTGGCCCGCCAGGCCGCGCGCGCGTCGACCGCCGCGCCACGGACGTCGTCAAAGTCAGAGTCGCCGCTGTCGTAACCATCTTCTGCGATCGCCGCCTTCCGCTTCTTGGATCCGCCGTTCTTTCCTGCCGCGTCCTCGGCGTTGATCATGAGGCGACCGTCGGGTGCTAAAGGAAGGGGGCGGGACTCGTCGTCGTCGCCGTTGCCGCGGGAGCGCCGGATTCCGTTTCCTCCGCGGGGCGCCGCCGCGAGCGCGCGGGCAGCGCCGGCGCCGAGGAGGTCGAGCGGGTCCCTGCCCCCACCGCCGTCGCCGGGGAGGCGGGCGCCTCCGCCGAGATTCTTCCTCCCTCCTCCTGCTTTGGTGCTCGCGGCGTCCCTGCGCGTCGTCGCGGCGCCGAAGACGGCGGTGTGGGCCCACTCGCTCTTCGCGGCCGTTTTCGCTCCTCGGCCCGACTTCGACGCCGCTCCTCCTCGCCGAGACTTGTTGTCGTCAAAGAGCATCCCGTCGTCTTCGTCGTCGTCGTCTTCGTCTTCGTCGTCCTCCCCGCCTGCCCTGCTCTTCCCGCCCCGCCTCCTCGCCTTCCGCGCCTCGGCCTTCCTGATGTGCGACAGCAGCCTCGCGTCGCCCGCGGGCATCGCCGAGCTGACCGCGTCGGCCCCCAGCCTCCGCACCAGCCTCTCGACGACGAGCCGGACCCGCAGGCGGAACTTGTTCTTCGGGTCGTCCGACCAGACCAGCAGCGCCTCGAGGAGCTGCCTGAGGCGCGGGTGGTTGCCGCGGCGTTGGAGGGGGCGCCTCTGGCCGGAGGAGAAAGAGGTGGAGGAGGCGAGCAGAGAAGAAGAGGGGGCGTCGTTCATCTCGACGTCGTCGCCGTTGTCGTTCTTTTTAACATCCTCGTCGTCGTCGTTGCCGAGGAGCTCCTCGACGGGCAGCCTCGACGCCGCGACCTTCGCGAAGCCCAGCACGGCCTTGACCAGCTCCCTCGACCGCGTGCGCAGTAAAGGAAGCACGGCGGGGAGCAGCTTGGCCCCTGCAAAGGCCAATTCACTGGGATAGGCGTGCAGCAGGCGGGCCAGGGCCATGACGGCGGCGGACGCGACGTGCGGCGACGCGGGCCCGAGCGCGGAAGTCGAAGCGCCGGCGGCGTTTTCGGCGGCGGCGGCGGTTCCGTTGCCGGCAGAGCCCCAGTCGGCCGAGCCTGCCCCGGCGGCCAGCCCGCCGCAGATCAGCGCCACGAGGTCTGCCAGGGGCGAGGAAGAGTAGTCATCGTCGAGGGAATGGAGGGATGAGGGCCTGCCCAGGTCGACGAGCAGCTCGTAGGCCGCGGCCCTCGTCCTGCGGTTGGGCTCCTTGACGCAGAGCACCGCTTCGGCGACGAGCGCCGCGACGGGGTCCGACTTCTCTTCGTCATCATCACTATCGTCGTCGTCGTCGTCGTTTCCTGCCCCGCCCGTTCTCAGCCCGCCGCGCTGCCTCCTCGCGGCCCTGACGGCCTCGCGCACGGCGGCGAGGCGGTGCCTCTTGGCCGCCGGGAGCGCCGCGGGGGCGCCGGACAGCAGGTCGGAGAGCACGCGGTCGAGGTTGGCTTCGAGCCACGACGGAGCCGTTTTCTTAACCTTTTTCCTGCTGCCCCTCCTCTTGTTCTTGTTCTTCCTGCTGCTGCCGCGCTCGCGGGAGAGCAGCGCCGCCAGCACGCGGTAGGCCGATTTCTGCACGGCCTGCTCGCGGCGGTCCCCCGCGGCGTCGACGGCGGCGTCCCAGAGGGCGTCGATGCCTCCGACGGAAGGCGGAGAGTCGTCTTCGTCCTGTTCGCCTTCACTGCTATTGCTCAGGCCGGACGACAGCGCGAGCGCGGCGCCCAGGAAGGTCGCGCGCCTCTCCCCCGGGGTCTCCCCTCCGTCCGAGGCCTTCCCGTTGGGTACCGGGGGGTCTGCCGCGGCGTCACGCGTCGCGGCGGCCAGCTTGGTCAGCGCGGAGCCGAACATGGCCTCGACGGCCCGCCGGGGAGCGCAGAGCGGGCTGCTCGACAGCGACGCCACGGCCGCGGCAGCGGGCGCGCGCGCCGACGGCGGTGAGGACACAAAGGCGTTGAGCAGCAGCGGGAGCCAGTTCTTGGCCTGGGAGCGGAGGACCGCCAGTGTGGCCGCGGCGACGGCGGGGGTGTAGGCTGCCGGGCGGGAGGAGGAGGCGGCGGCGATCGGGGTCGAGGCGGCCGCGGCGTCGAGGTCGGAGTCGTCGTTGTCGGAGTTTTCGCTCTCGCTCTCGCTGCCGTCGTCGTCGTCGCTCTCGCTGTTGCTCTCGCTGTCAGAGGTAACAGCTTCCTCGTCGTCGCTCCCGGCTCCTGCTCTCTCTCCTTCTTCGCGGACCACCTCCAGCGCCTGGTCGCAGAGGCGGGTCAGCGCGGCGCAGATCGGCGCGCGGAGGTCCTCGCGGGCAGCGAAGGCGCGGGCGACGGCTTGGGCGTGCGTGCTGTTGAGATTTTTTTCCATTTTTTTTCCCCGAGTGAGTTCGTTTTCCGGGAAAAAAAGCGTTCTTTTCCTCCTCTCCTCCCCTCCTTCCCCTCCTTCCGCGACGCCTCAGTAGTAGTGACAAAGTTAAACGAAAGATCGTCCATCATGAAAGAGCTGAACCAGAAAGCGCGTGAAGCGAAATCGGTCCAACTTTCGGATCTCAACAACGTTTTTTGTTTTCGGTCGTATCGTCCCCGGCGTCGTCGAAAAAGAAAAAAAGGAATTTCAAAACTCAAAAAAAAAAAAAACTCACCTCAGCGCGTCGCCGCCGTCCAGGGCCCAGCACGCAAACGTCGGCAGCGTCGCCCACGCCTGCGCCTCCAGGGCCCGGCACAGCATCGCCCTCTGCGCGTCCCCCGCGGCCGCAGCCATCCCGGCGCGGTCGCCGCACGCGCGGGCGAGCGGCAAAACAGAGTCGCCCCAGAAGCGGAGCGACCCGCCAGAGGCGTGCTGCCGCAGCAGCGGGAGCATCCACGTGCGCGGCTCGATTTTGCCTTCTTCGTCGTCGATGGCCTCGATGATGTTGAGAGGCAGGACGGAGAGGACGAAGCTCGGGCCCAGGGAGCGGAGGGCGCGGCCCAGGGCCGCCGCGGCGGGCGCGGCGAAGTCGAGGCTGCCTCCTTCTTGTTCTTGTTCGCCGTTTCCGTCGGCCTCCTTCTCCCTCTGCTCGGCGGCGTCGTCGGCCCCTGCCACCAGCTCCCCGACGCGCTCGAGCAGCAGCGCCGCGGCCTCGGAGGCGGCAGAAGATGACGAACTTTCTTTTGCCGCACCGGCGGCGGCTGCGGCCTCGAAAAAGGCCGCGGCGGCGGGGAGCGCCGGCGTCCACCCGGCCCTCGAGCGCGGAGAGAGCGTGCCGGCGAGCGCGGCGGCGACGCGGACGGCCAGAGGCTTTTGTTTTGTCGCCTTTTGCTTCTTCTCTCCGCCGCCGCCGATGATCGCGCAGCAGGCGGCGGCGGCAGACCCCTGGATGACCGAGAGTAGGGCAGCTGCGGCGGCGCCGCGCGCCCCGTCGGCCGAGCCCGCCGAGGTCAGCGGGCCGCACAGCGCGGCAATCGCACCAGGGAGCTCCTCGGCGGCCGCGGCGGCGTCGGCGGCGCGGAGGGCCCGCATCGCCGTGTCGAGCGCGCCGCAGACCGAGGAGGTGGAGACGGCGTCGCGGCCGTCGCTCCAGGCCCCCGGGGAGCTCGCGAGCGACCTCACGAGCGAGACCAGCGACGCCGAAGGGAGAGAGGAGGAAGAAGAAGAAGTTCGATGTTGCTGCTGCTGCTGCTGCTGCTGCTCAGCCGAAGCGAGCGCCGCGAGCGCGTCCCCGGCGGCGCGCGTCAGCACGGGGGACCCCAGCTCGAACAGCGGCGCGACCAGCGGCGGCAGGGCCGCCGAGGCCGCGGCGGGAAGCAGGCCCGAGACTTCTCTGAGGAGCGAGAGGCAGTGGAGGCAGTCGAGCACGCTCCGCCGGACGGCGGCGTCGGCGGCCGAGCGCGCCGCGGTTGCGCCGCTGGCCGGCGCCGAGGCCGCGGCGCGGGCCGCCGCCGCCGGGGCCGGGAGGACCGTGCGGGCGAGGGACAGCAGGGCCTCGCAGGCCGAAGGGTAGGGCGCGGAAGCAGGGAGGCGGGAAGCAGCAGCAGCAGCAGAAGCACCACCAGCGGCGCCCCTGCGGAGCCCCGCGAGCGTTCTGGCGACGCCGGTCGCGGCGGCCCTCCGCACCTTGGGTCGCGCGTCGAGGCTGAGCTGGAGCAGCAGCGCGAAGGCAGGCGCCGGGGCGCCAGGCCAATCCGCGGCGGCGACGATCCAGGGCGCGGCCGCGGCGGTGGCCGTGGCGAGCGCGGCGACGGCGTGACGGGCGGCCGAGGCCGAAGAGGCAGAGGCAGAGGCGTCGTCGTTGTTGCCGTTGTCGCCTCCTTTCCCGCTCGCCGCTTCCGTCGTCGTCGTCGTCGCTCGCACCGCAGCAGAAAGGATCCGCGCCGCGCCCGCGAAGCGGGACACGAACACTGCCTCGGGCACGCGCGGGAGAACGGCGTCGAGCAGGGCCAGGAGCGCGGCGAGGGTTTTCTGTCGTGGAAGTGGGTTTCGGAGAAAAGAGGTTGAGGAGGTTGAGCGCGAAGAAGAAGCCGTCGTCGTCGGGCATTCGAGCCGCCGCATGTCGATTCCCCCCTCTCTCTCGCTCCCTCCTTCTCTCTCTATCTCCGTTGTTGTACTAAATCCAATCTCACCTCGTCCCTCTGCGCGCCGCTCTGGAGCTCCGTCTCCAGAGCGGGCATCAGGGCGGCGAACAGCGCCCCCGGAGTCGCCTTCAGGCCGCGGGATGCGAGCACGTCGAGCGTCGCCTTGAGCAACGCGACGAGCCGCGCCGATGACGGCTGCGGCGAGCGGCCGTGGCGCCGCAGGAGCTCTTCCGCGATCGAGGTCGACGTGGGAGGTGGCGCGTCGTTGTCGTCGTCATCATCGTCATCGTCATCGCTGGGTGCGCGGCGAGGAGGGCGACGGTCAGTCGTCATGGCGTTTTGGGCTCGAGAAGAAAGAAAGGGACTAGAAATCGGAGAGCGCTAACGGCTAGCGGCATTGTACTTGGCCTCGACCTCGAGTTTTTTTTAAACTTTTTTTTCTTTGTTTACACCTCCCTCCGCCGCCGCCTCTCCTCTTCCTCGTCGTTCTCGCTGCTGTCTTCGTCTCCCTCGCTTCCGGCGTCCTCGATCCCCAGCGCCTCGGCGAGGCGCAGCGCCATCTCGGCGGCGCGCTCCCTCCTCTCCTCGTCGGGCAGGGCGGCGACGGAGGCGCGCGCCGCCGAGAGGGAACGGAATAGGTCCTCGAGCCCTTCGACGCCAGCTGCTCCGGTGCAGGCGGCGGCGAAGCCGGTCAGGGACGGAGCAGTGGAGGAGGCACGGAGGAGATCTTCGTCTCCATCGTCGTTTAGTTCAGCGAGCGGCGGCGTGTAAGAAGCGTTTCCGTTTCCGTTCTCGTCGTCGTCGTCGTCGTCGTCGTCGTCGTCTTCTCCTCCTCTTTCTCCTCCTTCTTTCCTTCCCCGCCGCCTGTTCCTCTCCGCCTCGGCCACCGCTGCCCTCCGCGCCGCCTCGACCTCCCCGGGCGCCTTGCGGACGAGCCCGGGCCAGGCGTGCGCGGCCAGTGCGTCGCGGAGGCGCGCGACGCCGCCGTTTTCGCTCTCGGAAGGAGGCAAAGAGGAGGAAGAAAGAGTCGAGGAAGAAGAAGAAGTCGAAGAGACTTCGATCAGCTCGAAGGCGTTGTCGATACACCACGCCTCTGCCTCGCCCCTCAGCAGCTCGTCGCCGCCGTCGCCGCCTTCGCTGTGGGCCACGCAGAGCTTGACGGCGGGCTGCAGGGGTTCGTCTTCGTCGGCATTCGAAGGAGGAGAAGATCTCCTCGACCACCAGCGCGCCGTGGCGGCAAAGGTCCCGGCCCGGCGGGGGTCGAAGACGAGGACGACGGCTTCTTCGGTGGAATCGCCAAGAGCTTCTTCTTCTTCTTCTTCCTCTCCCTCCTCCTCTTCTGCGATCCGGGACCGCTCAAGGGAGAGCGTCGCGGAGTAGTAGCGCGTGTCGAGCTGCCAGGGGAGAGAGGGAGGAAGGAGAAGAAGAGCAGCAGAAGAGTCGCCGTTGTCGGGGTCGTCGGGAGTTCTGATCGTCGAGCTGCTTTTCCCGTCGTCGTCGCCGTCCCGTCTCGCCTCAGCGCTGCCTGCTTGTTTCGCGCCGTCCTGCTCCAGTAGGGCGCGCACGAGGCGCTGCTTGCCCACGGAGCGGCAGCCGACGAAGCGCGCGACGGGGAGGGTCGGGGCTGGCTGGGTCATTTGGAAGGCGAGCTCGATTGAAAGAGAGAAGAGAGAGAAATAGTGGAGCACACCGCTCGATTTTTTTTTTTTTTCGTCCTCATTTCTCTCTCTCTTTCCTCTCCTCCACTTTTTTCGAAAACGAGTGGAAGAGAAGCTGCACCTCTTCCCGCCCGCCCCCGTCTCCCCCCTCTCTCCTCTCTCTCTCCTCTCTCCCCGGCCAACGACGCCTCTCGACTTCTCCCATCTCTTTCCCTCTCGACGAGGGAGCGTGAAAGTCAAGAGCCAAGGCGGGCTGTTACCTCTCTCTCTCTCTCTCTCTCTCTCTCTCTCTCTCTCTCTCTCTCTCTCGAAAAAAAGAAAGAAGACGGCGGCCGCGAGAACAACGGCGCCGACAAACGACGCCCTTGTCAACCTCCGCTTGCTTTCCCCCCGGGAACCCGCCAGCGACGCGCTCTCTAGAGCCCCAGCACCTTCCAGGCTCGAGATCTAGTCGCTTAGCTCCGTAACGGAGAGAGAGAAGCCAAAGATGCCCCCACGCCCGGACCGCGGAGGCGGCGGAGGAGGAGCAGGGGGCCCCTCGCCCGGGACGACGACGACGACGGCAGCAAAGGCGCCAAAGGCGACGCCGCCGGGCTCGGCCTCGTCCGCGAAATCGCCGCCCGCCGTCCTCACCCGCGAGGCCTTCGCGGCCTCGTTCCTGCTCTTCCAAGGTGCGTGTGACGGTCGGTTCTGTTCGTCTTTGCGAAGAGCAGACGCGGAGGCGCAGCGGAGCGCGCGGGAGGAGCGTCGTGGCGGGAGGAAGGAAGGAAGGAGAGAATTGGAAGAAAAAACAAATTCGGCTCCATCGCGCTTGGGGTTCGAAATCGCAACCTGTTCTTCTCTACAATCGCGCCCCTTCCTCGCGCGCGTACCCCCCGCGGCCCCTCCCCCTCCTTCTCCTCGCCTGCTCTTCTCTCTGGAACAAGTCTGATCGAATCCACTAAAAACCCAAAATTAAAAACCACAAAAAAACCCTTTCCCTCAGGCAACTCTGACGCCCCGCTCGTCGTTCGGGTGTCGGTCCTTGTCGTCGGCAGCTCCCCTCCTTCCTCCTCCGCCAAGGCCGCCTCCTCTTCCGTCGTATCCCTCGAGGTCGACCTCGCGCGGCTCTACGAGCTCGTGGCCGAGGCCGGAGGGTACGACGCGCTGTGCGAGGCCGGGGAGAAGGCTGCTGCTGCTGGTTCCATGCCCCCTCCTCCCCCACCTCCTCCGCCTCCACCACCTCCTCCTCCGCCGCAACAGTTCAACGCTGACGGGACCCCGAAGCCCAAGTCCCGCTCTGGGAGGCGCAAGCCGCCGCCGCCAAAGGGGGGACCGCCGCCCGCGGGCTGGCCCTGGGTGGCGACGAAGATTGGTTTCGCCGTGAGCGGAGGCGGAGGGAGCGGGGAAGCCGCCGCGGCGGCCATCGCGAAAGCGGCGCCCGGAGGAGCAGGAGGAGGAGGAGGAGGAGGAAACAACGGGAAGAGCAGACCTTCCTCTTCTTCTCCTCCTTCCTCTCCCTCTCTCCCCACCGCCGAGGCCGTCGGAGAGGCCCTCCGCGCCCTCTACCAGGACAAGCTGTCGGCCTTCGAGAGGCTTGCGGCGGTAATCACCGCGGGCGTCGTCGGCGGAGTTGGAGGAAACGCTCCCAACGCTGCCGCCGCTGCTGCCCTCGGAGGAGCGAGCAACCGAACCCGGGTCCGGTCCCGCGCCGGCAGCGCCGCCGGCGGGGGCATCTCGGGCTCCTCCCTCGGCGGCGCGGCGGAAGCGGGAGGCGGCGGCGGCGGCGGCGGCGGCGGCGGCGGCGGCGCCGACTCCTCTGCCGGGTTCGGAGCAGCAGCAGGAGGAGGCAGCCGCAAGCGCGGCCCTCCCGCCAGCGCCAAGGGCTCCCCGCACACGCCCGCCGGCGCATCGGGCAGCGGCCACTCGACCCCGGAGCGCTCCACGGGCTCGGCGCCGCCCTCCGCCGGAGGCGGAGGCGGAGGTGGAGGCGGAGGAGGGGTGAAGAACGCCAGCAAGAGGTCCCGGCTGGGACCCAAGGGCGGCGGCGACAACGACGACGACGAGACGGCAGCGAGCGGCAAGCCCCCTCGCCCCAGTGTTGGTGGGGGAGGGGGAGGCAGGAAGAGCCTCGCGGGCCCTCCCAAGTCCGCCCCCGCAGTCCTGGCGGCCTCCGCGGAGGAGCTCCCGGCGGTCCCTCCTGCGAGCGGCAAGGGCGGGGGTGGAGGACTCAGCAAGCGAGCCATCTTCCTCTCCGACCCGAAGGTCGTCGCCGCCACCGCTGCCGCCGCCGCCGCCTCCGCTGAAGCCTCCAAGCTCGCCGCCCGCGCCGCCGCCGTCTCCACCTACTGGCCCAGGCAGCACTGCCCCCTGCTGCCGGGCATGGAGGGAGCGACAGTGGTGGTGAACGGGACCCCCACGCCGGTCGCTTACCCCAAGGATGGCAGCAGGCCCGAAGGGATGCCGCTGGTTTTCGACGTCGTCCGGCTCGTGAGGTCGCTGGCGCTGCTGGGGGGCAGGGCCCCCCGGGGAGCGATCGCTTGGTCGGGCGGGAAGGAGGCGATGCGGCTGTCGAGGAGGGCCAGGACGGCGCTTCGGTGCGAGAAGCTGGGCGAGGTGCCTCGAGGTGGGGGCACGGCGGCGGCCGCTGCAGCTGCGGTCTCGCGCCGCGTTCGGGCGATTCTGGGCGCCAACGGAGGAGGCGGCGGCGGTGGCGGCGGCGGGTTTGACGACGGCACGGGGAGGAGGTCCGGCCGAGCCCGCGTCGCGACCGCTCTCTACGCTCCGCCGCTGTGGGGCGAGGGGGCGAACCGCGGCGGAGGAGCCGGAGGAGGGAAGAAGCGCGGAGGAGGCGACTCGAGCGACGAGGAAGAACTCAGGACGTGCGGCGACGGGCTGCTCGAAGGCGAAAGCGCGACGCGCGCCGCCGCGGCCGCCGCCCGCCGCGACGCGAGGAAGGTCGGCGACCAGTTCCAGGCGGTGCTGCCGGAGCTGCGGGAGCTGCCAGAGAAGAAGAGGAGCAGCAGCGGCGGGGAAGAAGACCCCCTCCCGGAAGAGGAAGCGAAGTGGCTGTGCGCTCCTGTGTTGGTCGCAGGCGGATGCGGCGGCGTCGTCGTGCTTCCTCCTCCGAGTTCTCCTTCTTCTTCTCCTTCCGACAGCAACAACAACAACTACAGCTATGCCCCTGCCCCGCTGCCCTTCGACCCCCTGGACCCCTTCTGCGGCGCCGACGTGAGCTCCATCACGGGGGCAAAGGCGGCGGCGGCAAAGACCGGAGGCGTCGGAGCGGCGGGAAACTTTGACGAAGAAACGATGAAAAAGGTCAAGAGCGGAGTCGCGTCCGTCGCGGCCTTCACCAAGGCCGTCGCCGCTTCTTCTTGTTCTCCTTCTTCTTCTAGCGAACCAGCTCTCGACCCTCTCCTCTCGTCGCTGGCCTTCCCCCCGCCGATGCCTCCTGTCGGCGAGGAGAACAAGCCCGACAAGAAGGAAGGCGGCGGCGGCAAGAGGAGGTCCTCTCGCGCTGCTGCTGCCAGCGCCCCTTCCGAACCATCTCCGACCCCCGCGCCTCTCCCTCCCCCGACGCCGCTGGTCCCCCTGCCGCTGCTCGCCGCGGCCACCTTCGGCCTGGGCACGATGGGCGCGCCAGTGGCCGACAGCTGGCGCGACGAGGAGGTCGCCGCGTTCGAGCGGGCGATGGAGAGCGGAGGGAGGCTGTGCCTGGTCAGCGGGCTGCTGAAAGAAGGAGAAGGAGAAGGGGGAGCAGGTGCAGCTGACCCTGTCTCTACTTTCACCGCGATGGAGGCCCCGATGGAGGTCAACGGAGGAGCTGGTGCGGCGGCGGCGGTGGTGGTCGCTGCGACGACGACGGAAGCAACAACAACAGCAACAACAGCAGTTGAAACTCTCCGCGCTCCTTCCCCTTCCAAGCAGCCTCAACAACTCATCCTCCTCCGCCCTCCTGTCGACTGCGTCAACTTCTACTACAATATCTGGAAGACGAGCGCGATCCCGCGCGTCGCGGCCTGGCACGCGCGCGTCAGGGCCGAGAAGGAAGCGGCCGCCGCCGCCGCGGCCGCCGCCGCCGCCGCCGCGGCCGCCGCCGCCTCGGCTAGGGCCGCGGCGCAGGCGGACGCCGCCCGCAAGAAGCGCATCCGGGAGATGGTGGCCTGGGCTCGAGAGGCCGCCAGGGACCCGCTCGGCGCGCTGGCGTTCGGCAACGGCGGGCTGTCGGACCGCGCGGCCTCGGCGCGCGTCGCCCGCTACCGGCGCGCGCTCCGGGCCGTCGCCGACGAAAACGTCGTCAAGGTTAAGGGCGCCGCGTTGTCCCGATCGAGGGACGCTCTTCCTGCAGCAGCAGCTGCGGGGGGCCCGCCGGTCGTCAAAGGGGAGCAGAAAGGAGGAGGAGGAGGCGCGGCTGTGGTCGTCGCTGCTGCTGCGACGGCGGTGAAAGGTTGAGAATCAGAAAGAGAGAGAAAGAGAGAAAGAAAAAAGAACTGAAAGAAAAAAGAAACTCAAAAGAAAAGAAAAACTCCATCAAAAGACTCTTTTTTTGTTTTTCTGTGTTTACAATCTGCGCGCGCTCACTGGCGACGCGCACGCTCTCTCTATCTCTCTCTCTCTCTCAAACTCTGGGGGACTAAAAAGACTGAAGGGGAATTCCTAAGTGTGTTTCTATTGACGCTCTCGTTTGTTTTTTTTGAGTTTTCTAAGAGTCAGTGCTTTTGTTTGCCGAAGGGGCAGAGACAGAAGATTTAGGGGGAGGAAGAGTTCGGGAAGCTAAAGAAAAGAAGACGAATGCCTGGTGCACCCCTCTCTTTGCGCGTTCTCTTTTGGGATGCGAACGAGAGCGTTTTCTTGTGAAACGGGAGGTTAGGGGGGAAGGATGAGGGAGGTGGTTTGGAATGAGGACAGAAGATCCAAAATCATTTTTTTTGTTTTTTGGTGAAAGCAAAGGGAAAAGCTTTCGCCACTTCTAAAAAGGTTGTGTTGTTGTTCTTGGTAGCAGCATGCGCACGCGCAGAAAAAGGGTGAGGGCGTTTTTTTTTTGACAGCAGCGGATGAAGAAGGGATGGGGGGGCAAAGAATGGTTGTTTGGTTGGTTGGGGAGGGAGCAAGAAGGAAAGCAAAACGAGGAGGAAATTACGTCGGGCAAAGCAGCGCCGCGGCCGCGGCCGTCGCGCGCGACCTGCTTCCGTTGCCGCTCCCCGAACCTCCCCCGCTCCTGCCAGCCGCGGCAGCTGCCTGCTTGAACGCCGCGGCGGCCTGCCTCGCGGAAGCCGACGGAGCAAAAGTATCCTGCTGCTGCGCGAGTTTCCTCGCGAGCGCGGCAGAGGCCGAGCCGTTTGCGCCGGCACCGCCGGCTGCAAAGACGTCGCCGTCGTCGACCTCCTCCTCCTCCTCGTCGCCGTCGTCGTCCGACTCGTAATACTCGTCCTCGCTGCTGCTGGCCCCCTCGAAGTCGCTCGAGGAGGTGGTGGCGGAGACCGCGCAGACGGGCGTGGCGTCGCCAAAGCCCACTGCAGCGGCAGCGGCGGCCGCGGCGACCGCCGCCGCCTGGAGCGAGCTCGAGGAGCTCTTCTTCCTTTGGCGGCGCTGCTGCTCCGCCGCCGCCGCCGCCTGCGCCGCCCGCTGCTGCGCCGCGGCGTTCCTCGCCAGGCCCGCGGCGAACTCAGCGGACAGCTCCCCGGAGGAGCTCGCGCGCCTCCGCGGGGGCGACTCGGACGATCTGGCGCTGCTGCCCGTGCTCGCGTTGGAGGAGTTGGAGTTGTGGCGCGAGAAGGAGGAAGAGGAGCCGACGCGCGGCGGCGTCGAGCGAAGCAGCGACGGCGACGAGCCGTTGTTGCCGTTGCCGGCGATGCCTCCTCCGCTGCTGCTTCCGCCGCCGCCGCCGTTCTGGCTTCCTCCTCCTCCATTCTGTCCCCCGTTCACCGCCCGCTTCACGCGCCCTCGGCCCCCGCCAAAGCCCCCCTTCCCCACTCGGCCCAGGCTGCCCAGGTACCTGGCCGGGGCGCCCACGACGATGGTCTGGAAGAGCACCGCGGTCCTGGACTGGTTGCCTCCGCCGTTGTTCATCATCCCTCCTCCTCCATCGTCACCAAACTCGGCCGAGCCGCTCCGGTGCATCATCCTCGGCGGCGCGAACACGCTCGCGAGCCAGGCCAGCCACCCGAGCGCGACCGCTGCAGGGGCCACGGCCGCGGCCAGCGCGAGGGCGCCGAGCGTGGCGAGCGAGGACAGGGCGTGGGAGCGCGCCGCGGCGGTGGCCTCGAGCGCCGAGGAGGCAGCGGCAGACGCCGATGCCGATGCTGCTTTGAGCGCAAACTCGAGGAGCGCCGAGCCCACGGCCGCGACCTCGTACGGGGCTCGCAGCGCCATGGGCGGCGTGGAGGACGCCGTCGTCGTTCCTCCGGGCATGTGGAGAGAGATGTAGAGGGGGGGGGGGACGGGCGCCGCGCTGGGGGAAGAGAAGGAAGCCCTGATGCGAGTTTTTTTTCTTTTTTTCGAACTTCGAAGATGAGCTTCGAAAAGTTTTTTGTTTTGCTCTTCCGGCTTGTGGTGCTCTTTGCACGCGCGCCACCCGCAGTCCGACCCGAGGGCGCGTCTCGAGGCTCGTTGTACGGGGGAGAGAGAAGGAAGGCGTACCTCGAAAAAAGAAACGCGCGCGCAGAGAGAGAGAGCGAAGAGAATTCGAGTTCGCTCGCGCGAGCGAGAGAGGAAAAAAAAAACGAAAGTGAGAAGAAGGCGCTTTTTTTCTCTCTTCGACGTCGACCTTCTCGACCTCCTCGACCTCTTCTCTTCTGTTTCTCGCGCTCTTCCTTTTGCCGTGTTGTTACAAATCTCCCGACGAACGAGCCACCTTCTTCAAACGATACTGCAAGGAACGGGAACCCTCCAAGTCTCCCTCGCGGCGGCAGCAATCCTTGCTCTCTCTCCGCCCCTCTTCTCTTCCTCTTCTCCGCCTCCGCCTCCGCCGCCTCCTTTTTCCTCCTCTTCAAACTCTACTTCTTCCGCGACAACCACCTCCACCGCCCCGAGCTTCAGCTGCGGCATCCACGCCCTCCTGGCCTCCCCGCTGTCGTTGGGGCCGCTGGCGTGGCGAAACCAGGAGGCCATGGCGACGGCCGTCCCCGCGGCGGCGACGAGCGGGGTCGAAGAGGAAGAAGAAGGAGAAGAGTCGAAATCTTCTTCTTCTTCTCCCTCTTCTTCTTCTTCTTCTTCTTCTTCTTCTTCTTCTTCTTCTTCTTCTTCGTTTCCTTCTCCTCCCGCTCTCTCCCTCCTCCTTCTCGCCGCCATCCTCTCGATCGCCTCGTCCCCAGGGAGTACGAGCCCGCCGTTGCCCGGGCCGACGTCGTCGAGAGGGATCCAGACGGAGAGGTAGGTCTGGGGCTTCTTTTTCTTTTTCTCTCTCTCTTTCGTCGCCGTTCCTTCTTCTTCTTCTCCTTCTCTCGTCGTCTTTTTCTCGTTCTTCTCCTTCTCCTTCTCCTTCCCCTTCGTCGGTTCCCGCGGCCCGGCCTCGCTCCGGCCCGCTTCCAGCCACGACCCGTCCGCGTGCCACGCGAAGGCAGTGCCGGGACCGCCGCGGGCGGGCTTGACGATGTACTGCTCGCCGATGAGGATGAGAGGAGGAGGAGGAGGAGGAGGAAGAGGAGGAGCAGGAGCAGAAGCAGGAGCAGGAGCGGAACGGCGACGACGAGACGCGCTTTCGTCCTCGCTCTCCTCCGCCTCTGCTGCTGCTGCTCTCCTCAGCAGCGCCCCCGCCAGACCCGCCAGCTTCTGACCCAGGGCCAGCTCGGCACCTCTTCGCGTGCAGGGGGCGCTGCTCCTGGCCCTGGACGCCGCCGGGGCGTCCCCGGAGGCCGCGGCGGCCGCCCCGCGGGAGCCGCGCGGCAGCGTCTGCACGACGCACCCCGCCCTGCCGACGAGAAAGTCCGTAGTCTCGTTCTCGTTTCGTCTTTTGTTCTCTCTCACGAGCGCGTCGCACTCCTCCCTCAGGGCTTGGACTTCCTCGCGGGAGAGGAAGCCGGGGAGGATGGCGAGCCCGCGGGCGGCGAAGTCCGAGGCGGCCGCGGCGAGGAGGAGAGGAGAAAGAGAAGGAGAAGAAGTAGGAGAGGCGGGGGTCGGGGTCAAAGGCGAGACCTCGATGCTGCGGCGGTCGACATCGGTGCTCGCCTTCTCAATGGCCGCGGGGGCTCGATGGGCTTCGATCCTTGCCGTGGTGGTGGTCATGATTGCCCCAAGAAGAAGCTTGTGGAGTCGCGATCACTCCATCGAAGGCGGATTTCGTGTGTGCCCCGTGGAGGTGCTGAAGTTATGTCGAAACAATCGATCGATGGCCTCTTTTCAATCGATTAGAAATTTTCTGATGTTTGTGATTTCTTTCATTTCTCTCTCGAAGATTTTGACGTCGAAAAAAACATGCCCCCCAAGCCCGACAAGCCGCCGGCCTCGCTGACGGTCCCGCTCCTGCGGGACGAGCTGGCCAAGAGAGGCCTCGCGACCACGGGCCTGAAGGCCGAGCTCGTGGCGCGGTTGACGGAGGCGATCGAGAAAGGAGGAGGCGGAGGAGGAGGCGAGGACGACGGCGATGGCAACGCCGAGATGGTAAAAAAAGCCGATTCCCAAGGAGGCCTTGTCGTTCCGGTTCTTTTGTTGTTGTTGTTGATTTCGTCTCCTCGACGGATCCACATCAATCTGCTTTACGTGCCGGGATTGGGGAAAGGGACAAAGAGAAGCTCCCTGCATACGGAAATTGCCCGCTGAAAGCCACTCGACGTCGAAACTGAAATCTCACCCTCTCTCTTCGGCTTCCTCTTTTTCCGACCTCAACAGGCCGACGCCCCCGCTGAGCCCGAGCCCGCTGCCCGCCCCAAGCGCGGCGCAGCAGCAGCAGCATCAGTCAAGGCACCGGCTGAAGAACCAGCAGCAGCTGAGGAGCCTGCGAAGCGCCCCAGGAGAGGCGGAGGCGCCGGAGGCGGAGGCGGAGAACAACAACCTCCTCCTTCCGAAGAAGCAGCGTTGCTCGTTTCTGCCTCGGCAGAAGTCGCCGCCGCCTCCAAGGCCACCGCTCTGAAAGAGCGCATGCTCGCCTCCGAGGAGCAGGTCGCGCAGGAGCACAAGCGGGAAGCAGCGAGGGAGGCGGGAGAGCCGGGGACTGCCCCTCCGGCGCGGGCGCAGCGGGAGGCCCTCGCCGCCGACGCCGCCGAGGCCGAAGCGGAGGCTCTAAGAGGAGAGGTGGAGCACGAGAGAGCGCGCTTGAGCGCCGTAGAGGAGGCCGAGGCTGCGGCGATGGCCGCAGTGGCCGCGCGGGCCGAGCAACGGGCCGCGGAGAGGGCAGCTGCAAAAGCGAAGGAAGAGGAGGAAGCAAAAGCAAAGGCGGAAGCGGAAGCTGGAGCAGCTCCTCCTGCTGCTGCCCGCGAAGAACTCGAACTCGACGACGACGAAGACGAAGACGCGCCCCTCGAAGCCACCACCACCTCCCTCCAACAGATGCAAAAGCACCAGAAGAACAGGAAGCTGACTGGGGCCGAGTGCCCGTACCTCGACACGATAGCCCGCTCGCAGCTCGACTTCGACTTTGCTGCCGCGTGCTCGGTCTCGCTCGCGACGGCCAACGTCTATTGTTGCTTGGTCTGCGGGAAGTTTTACGCAGGCAAAGGTTCCAAGACTCCCGCGAACACGCACGCTCTGGATGCTGGGCACCACGTGTTCATGCGGATCGACGGCGGAGGAGGAGGGGAAGGAGAGGAAGATGGGAACAGAGGGAAGGCGTTTGTACTGCCGGTGCGTTTATTTTTTTGATGTTTTTTTTTTCTTCATTTTTCTTCTTTTTCTTCAACGCTCATCTCTATCCCCCACTCCAAAACAAAACCTTCCCTCCCAAAAAAAAAACAGGAGGGCTACGAGGTCGAGGACCCCTGCCTCGACCCGATCCGGGCTGTGCTCGCCCCTCGCTTCGACAAACAACGGATCTCGTCCCTCGACTCCGACAGGCGCTGGGCCCGCTCGCTCGACGGGGAGCCCTTCGTTCCCGGGATCGTCGGTTTGAATAATTTAGCCGGACGCACAGACTTCGCCAACGCGGTCCTGCAGTCCCTGGCGCGCGTCGGGCCCCTGCGAGACTTCTTCCTCGATCCCTCCAACTACCGGCACGCCGCCTCTTCCCAGCTCGTCTGCCGCTTTGGCGATTTCCTGCGGCGCGTCTGGAACGACAGGGCTTTTAGGGGCCACGTCAGCCCCCACGAGCTGATGGTGGCCGTGGAGAGGGTCTCCAAGGGGAGGTTCTCTCCCGGCGGCGGAGGCGGAAACGGTGGTGGAACCGGGAGCAAAAAAGGGAGTAAAACGAAAACCGAGCTCCAGCGCTCGGCCTCGACCGACGCGGCCGCTTTCTTGGTCTGGCTGTTCAACGCCCTCCACGTCGACCTCGTCATTCCTCCCGGTCCCACGGCCCCCTCGGGGGCCGTGGCGGCGAGGATCTCGGCGGGAGCGCGGTCGATCGTCACGGCGTGCTTCCAGGGGGAGGTGGAGGTGACGACCGAGACCGCGACGGTCGCCGGGGGAGGAGGAGGTGGGGGAGCAAGTGGAAGCGAAACCTCGACGACGAGGTCAAAGTTCCTGATGCTGGCCCTCGACCCCCCTCCGGCGCCCCTCTACCAAGACGCCCTGGAGCAGAACATCATCCCGCAGGTCGCCCTGGCCTCTCTCTTAGCCAAGTACGACGGCAGGACGGTGACCGACGACGCCAAGGCCGGACGGAGGACGCTGAGGATCACAAAGTTGCCGCGCTTCCTGCTGCTGCACGTCCGGCGTTTCGCGCGCAACGCGTTTTTCGCCGAGAAGAACCCGACGATCGTCAACTTCCCCGTGAAGGGCCTGCCCCTGGGCGAGCTCCTGCGGTACAAGAGTAGTAGTAAGCAGCAAGATAACGACGAGCCGTTCCGGTACGATCTGGCGGCCAACGTCGCGCACGAGGGCCCCGCGGCGGCCGGGGTCTTTAAAGCTCACGTTCAGCGCAAGAGCGACGGAGCCTGGTTCGAGTGCTGCGACCTCCGCGTGGCCGAGACGCTGCCGCAGGTGGTCGCGCTGTCGGAGGCGTACGTGCAGGTGTGGGAGAAGAGGCCCGTGGTGAAGGCTGCAGTCGCTGCTGCTGCTGGAGGAGGAGCAGTGCCGATGGACGAGGCGAGTTAAGAAGGGAAAAAGTTAAAATTTATTCTTCTTTTTTTGCAAAAAAAAATGAAACGAAACTCGAAAAAAACAAAAACAAAACAACTTGATCTCTCTCTTTATCTATCTATATCTCTTTTCTCTCTTTTCTCTAAACGCGAGCCTCGGCGGGCAGCGCGATGTACTTTGCGGACCGTCCCCCCAGGGTCCGCAGCAGCGCGGCAAAGTCCGTGGTGGGAGCCTTGCTGTCCTCCGGCGACTTCGCGACGGCGTCGAGAGAGCAGTTTTTGGCCTCGGGCAGTGTCGCGCAGGCCACGGAAAGCGCCGCGACGTCAGCCCGCGGGATGGAGCGCACCGTACCTTTCAGCAGGTTGTCGTCGACGCCGATGACGATCTCGCGCTGGCCGCCCGGTTGGTCGATCAGGCCCCCCGGGTGAACCACACACCCTTCGATTTTTCCCTTGTCGGCGAGGTCCAAAAGGTATTCCTCGGCCTTGCGCTTGTAGAGCAGGATCTTGCCTCCGCCCTCTCCCGGGCCGATGGTGTTGAGGAAGTTTTCGGGCTGAGGGGGGAGGGGGGGTGTTTTGGAGTGAAAGAGAAAGAGAGAAAGAAGTGAGAGCAAGAATGAGAAGAAGAAAGAAGAAGAGGACGATGAACGAAGAAAAAGTTAAAAAAAGAACTCTTTTCCCCTCTTCCCTCCTCTCTTCTTACCTGCGTCACCCCCATCGACGACACGATCACGACCCTCTTTACCCCGGCCTTCACTGCGGCGTCGATCTGCCTCTTCTGCCCCAGCCAGTCAACTTCGATCGGGGCTCCCTTGTCGTTGCCGCCCTTCCAGATGAAAGTCGGGCGAGCTTGTTTTTTCACGAGCTTGAGCAGCAGGATTTTGACCAGAGAGCGCTTCTGGATCTTGGGCACGGCCGAGGTGGCGATGATGACGGCCTCTGCCCCGGAGAACGCGGACACCAGCGCGGCCTCGGCACCGTCGGCGGTGACGTCGACGACGGCGGTGGCGGCTCCCTTGGCCGCGAAGTCCTTCAAAGCTTTCTCCGAGCGCGCGACGGCGACGACCTCGAAGGAGTCGGGGCGGGCGAGGAGGTAGTCGACGGTCAGCTTGCCAGTGCGTCCCCCGGCGCCCGTGACGACGATCTTCGGTTTCGAAGACGAAGCCATGGAGACGACAGAAGCGCTGCGGCAGCGAGCGGCGGCAGTCCTCTTCTGACGGAGGCTCTGGCGCTGCGCTTCGGTGACGAAAGCGGAAGCCGGGGAAGAAGAGGAAGAAGAGATCGATCCGCTCTTCGCGCTGCTGCTGCTGCCGCTGCTGGTGGAGCGGAGGGAGGCCGCCCTGGCGAGAATCTTGGGGGCTGCTGCTGTGCGGCAGGCGGGGGCGAGGGGGGCGGCGGGCTGTTTTGGCGTTGTTGTTGGTGGTGTTGGTGGTGGTGGAGTGAGAGGGTCGAAAAAAAGAAAAAAAGCTTGATGCTTTGATATGAATCTTTCCGTCGCAATCCCCTCCGCCTTCTAGCCTTCTCTCGACCCCCATTACCGCACCTGGGCCAGAGCAAGGCGTTGGGCTTGCATCTGCGTTTGAATGGAAATAATTCGACGACGAAAACGAGTCGGGCGAAGGCGGTGAAAAAAGGAAAAGTCGATCGATGTAGTAGTTTGGAAGAGGAGAAGAAAAAAAGTAGGAGAAAAAGGATTGCTGCCGCGCTCTCTTTCAAACTCCGGAAAAAAAAACTCCGAAGAGTCTAGTAACCAAGAAGAAAAAGAAAACGCAAAAAAAAAAACATGCCAGCCCTCGTCCAGGCCATCCTCTGGCAGAGGCAGCCGAGCCCTTCCCTGTGCCTGCTCGACCAGCGGCTGCTCCCGGGGAAAACCGAGTACGTCGAGGTCGAAGGAGCCGAGGGCGCCTGGCACGCGATCAGGGACATGGTTGTCCGCGGCGCTCCCGCATTGGCGGTCGCCGCCGCGCTCTCCCTGGCCCGCGAGGCCTGCGATGAATCGCGGGGGTTTGAGAGCGCTTCGAGGGCGGCTGATTACTTCGTGGAGAGGGCCAGTTACCTGGAGACGAGGTAAAGAAGAAGAGAGAGAGAGAGAGAGAGAGAGAGAGAGAGAGAGGGAGAGAGAGAGAGAGAGGGAGAGAAAGAGAGAGAAAGAGAGAGAGAAGTTTTTTATTCCAATTGTCGATCGATCGATCGAAAAACTCATCAACCCCTTCCAAACTCTTCACACACCGCCACCAGCCGCCCCACCGCCGTCAACCTCGCCGAGGCCACCAACCGCATGGCCGCCGCGGCGAGAGAGGCATCGGCCCTGCCCGACGCGACGGCCGGTTCCGTGAAGGAGGCTGTGGTACAGGCCGCGGAGCGATACCTGGCGGACGACCTCGCCGCAAACATCGCGCTCGGGGAGGCCGGCGCCGACGCGGTGCTTTCTCTGGCTTCTTCTTCATCCTCTCCTTCATCTTCATCTCCCGTCGCCGTGCTCACCCACTGCAACGCGGGAGTCCTGGCCACGGCGGGCCACGGCACCGCCCTGGGCGTGATCCGCTCTCTGGCCTCCAGAGGAAAGCTGGCGCGCGCCTTCTGCACCGAGACCCGGCCTTACAACCAGGGGGCGCGGCTGACGGCCTTCGAGCTGGCCTCCGAGGGGTTTCCCGCGACGCTGCTGTGCGATTCTGCCGCTGCGGCGCTGCTGGTGCACGGGGGCAGCTGCAGTGGGGTGAGGCAGCAAGAGGAAGGCGAAGGCGAAGGAGAAGGAGAAGGAGAAGGAGAAGAAAAAGAAGAAGAAGCGAAAGCTCCTCCTCTCTTTGTCGGCAGGCCTCACGCCGTCGTCGTGGGAGCGGACCGGGTCGCCGCCAACGGCGACACCGCCAACAAAGTAGGGACGCTGGCCCTGGCCGTCGCGGCCAAGCGCGGCGGCGTCCCCTTCTTCGTGGCAGCGCCCACGACCACGCTCGACGCGCTTTTGCCTTCGGGCAAGGGCATCCCCATCGAGCAGAGGCCCGCGAGCGAAATCACACACTCTCTCGGAGGAAAGGGGGAGAGGGTCGCCGCGCAGGGCGTCAGGGTCTGGAACCCGAGCTTCGACGTCACCCCTGCCGACCTGATCACGGGGGGGATCATCACGGAGAAGGGGATGGTGCCTCGGAGGAAGAACGGGAAAGGGGAAGGGAACGAAGAGGAGGTTTTCTTCGACGTCGCCGCGTTTGTCGCCGAGCACGCGACCGGCCCCGCGGCGGAGGCTGCCCGACGGAAGATCGAGGAGGAGGCCGAGAGCAAGGAGAACCCTTCTGCTGCTTTGTCTGAGTTCGAACAGCTCGACTGCGCGTCCGTGGCGGAGTACGTCGCTTCCTGTCCCGCGCTCGCGGCCCTCGTCGGCGATCCCTCCAAGGTCACGGAGTGGGAGGTCAAAGAGGTCGGCGACGGCAACATCAACTTCGTCTTCATCGTCAGAGGAGAAGAAAGAGAAGGAGGAGGAGGAGGAAGAACCATCGTCGTCAAGCAGGCCCTGCCCTTCATCAGGATCGCCCCGGACTGGCCCCTGTCCGTGGACAGGGCCCGGATCGAGGCCGCGGCGCTGAGGGAGCACGGGAGGCTCCTGGAGCTCGAAAGAGAGAGGAAAGAGGAAGGGGAAGAAGAAGGTGAAGGAGGGAAAACGTCTTCTTCTCGTTCTTCTTCTGCTTCTGCTTCCAACAACCTCCTGATCCCGCGCGTGCACCTCTACGACCACGAGAGGGCCCTGATCGCGATGGACTTCGTGGCGCCGCCCGCGGCCGTCGTCCGAGGGCAGCTGGTTGCCGGGAAAGTGGTCCCCGGCCTGGCCGAGGACGTCGCCGAGTACGCTGCGGTGACCCTGTTCGGCACCTCCCTGCTTTCTGTTCGCGACACCGCCGAGTGGAGAAATGCGGCGGCGAGCTTCGCCAACCCTGCTTTGTGCGCGCTGACCGAGCAGGTGGTCTTCACCGATCCCTATTACGCGGCGAAGACAAACAGGCACACCTCGCCGCAGCTCGACGGCGCAGCCGAGTTCCTCAAAGCAGACGCCGAGGGGGCTGCATGGGCGCAGAGGCTGAAGCTGCGTTTCTCGGGAACGAGGGAGGCGCTGCTGCACGGGGACCTGCACACGGGGTCGGTGATGGGGGTCGGGGTCGAGGTCGGAGTTGGAGCTGCGGAGCATGAGAACGGAAACGGGATTGCGAATGGCGAAGCTGCTGCTGCCGCTTCCAACCCTTTTTCTTCTTTAACCCGCCCGCGCGCCGTCGTCATCGACCCGGAGTTCGCCTTCTACGGGCCCATAGGCTTCGACCTGGGCGAGTTCACCGCGAACCTGCTCATGGCCTTCCTGGCGACGGACGGGAGGAGGAAGAAGGAAGGAAGCGAAGGAAACGAAGAAGAAGATGAGAAGAGCAGCGAGAAGCAGCGCGCCTGGCTCGCGACTTCGGTGACTGCCTTCTGGGACCACTTCGAGGCCCGCTTCCGCTCCTTATGGAATAAAGCCGCGGCAGAGGGTAAGGGAGGGGCCGCGTGCCCGGCGGAGCTGTTCGATGCCGCCAGGGGTGATGCTTCTTCTCGGCTCAAGGCAGCGCAAGACGTTTTTTTGGCGTCGGTCCTCGACGACGCAGTCAGGTTCGCCGGCTGCTGCGTGCTGCGCCGCGTCGTTGGGATCGCGCACGTCGATGACTTCGAGGCCATCGCCGACGAGGACCTGCGGGCGACTGTCGAGGCCAGGGCGCTGCGCCTGGGGAGGGAGATGATGGTCGAAGGGAGCGGCGCGTTCGGGAGCTTTGCGGCGCTTGTGGAGGCGGCGGAGATGGAGCGAGAGCGGGCGAGGGGAGAAGGGTGGATCGAGTAAAAACGATTTTCTTTCTTTTTCTCTCTGTCTCTCTCTCTCTTTACACGGAAAAAAGAGAGCTCTTGGTGGTGTTGTTTCTTTTGTTGATCTTACTGTCTCTTTCTCTCTCCCTCGTAATTCTCTGTCGGGACCCAAGTAGGAAAGAAAAATTGGAAAAAAAGTAACGAAAAGATAAGAAGAAAAAAAAACACTCGAAAAAAAATAAATAGAAAAACGTTCTCTCTCTTTCTTTCATGGCACCCTCCGCACCTGCACGCTCCTCACCACCTCGGTCCCGTCGTCGGGCCTCTCCGTCGCCCTCGCCGCCTCCGACGCCTGGTCCAGCGTCCGGATGTCGGACACGACGACGACCAGATCGCCGCGCGTGACCAGGTCCCTTCTCTTAAGAAGCGCGAAGGTCCTCGTGACGTTCTCCTCGGGGTCGACCGAAAAGTCGAGCCGGAAGGGCATCACGCCCCACCGCAGGTTGAGGCGGCGCCTGACGTCCTGCGAGTCGGTGAAGGCGAACACGGGGCAGTCGGGCCTGCAGCGTGACAGGAAATTCGCCATGTACCCTCGGCGGGTGTAGACGAAAATCGCGCGGGCGCCGAGGTTGCCCGCGAGCTGCGCCGCGGCCGCGCACAGCTCCTCCGACGCGCGGCCGTCGGGCGCTTCCGTGAGCTGCGGCAGCACCAGCGCGCCGTGTTTCTCCCTGCGCACCCACTCCTCAGAGTGCGTCGCCATGGCCCGCAGCACCTCGACGGCCTTGCCCGGGTATGCGCCCACGGCCGACTCCCCGGACAGCATCAGCGCGTCGGCGCGCTGCCGGACGACGTCGCTGACGTCGGCGACCTCGGCCCTCGTCGGCGTGGGATACTCGATCATCGACTGCAGCAGGTGCGAGGCGACGATGACGGGCTTCCCGGCCTGCCTGCAGCGGGTCACGACCTCCTTCTGCACGCTGGGCACGTCCTCCATCGGGATCTGCGCCCCGAGGTCCCCGCGCGCGACCATCACCGCGTCGGAGGCCTCGACGATCTCGGCCAAGTTCGGAACGGAGTCGAACGACTCAACCTTGGCGATGACCTCGATCGCGCGCCCTTGGCCGCCAGCTTTCCCCGCTCCCCCGCGCGCCGCCAGGTACGATTTGAGGTTGTTGATGACGTCGGCGCTCTTGACAAAGCTGACGGCGATGAAGTCCACCTCCTGCGCGATCGCGAAGTCGATGTCGAGCCAGTCTTTGGACGACAAGACGGGCAGCATGGAGTTCCTCGCGCGCAGCACGCCGCCGCCGCGGCGGAAGGTGAGGTTGGCCCGCGACAGAACCAGCCCGGGCTCGACGACGCGAGCCAAAACGTCCGGCCCCGCCTTCGAGACGACCTCGAGCGAGACCATCCCCCCGTCCACGACGATGGCGTCGCCCGGCTCGACGTCGTCGACGAATCCATCATACGAGACGCCGATCACCTTGCTGCTTGTCGCACTTTCGTCGCCGCCCTTGCTGACGTCGCGGACCGTGAAGGTGAACTCCTCGCCCACCTCGGCCTTGAGCGGCTTCTGCAGCTCCCCCGTGTGCACCTCCGACCCTTCCGTGTCGACCATGATTGCGACCGAGTACCCTTTCTCCTTGTTGAGCTTGCGGATCGAGTCGATCACGGCGGTGTGCCACTCGTGCGAGCCGTGGCACATGTTGAGTCGGGCGACGTTCATGCCTCCCGCCGCCAGCTCTCCGAGGACCTCCGGGGAGCAGGAGGCGGGCCCGATGGTGCAGATGATCTTGGTGCGGCGGGTGGAGCGGAAGCCTGAGGTAAGAGGAGGTTGAGGTTGAGAGGAAGAGGTTGAGGGTGAGCCGACGACAGCCAAGGAAAAAACGAAAAAGACGAAAAAAAGCTAGCCGAAGATGCTGTCGCATCAAGGGCTTTTTCCTTCTTCTCTCGCGCGTTCTCTCGCTCGCTTCCATTCTTCTGCTCTTCTGTTCAAGCTGCTCGAAGAGACGATCCCCTTACCGTTGTCTGCCAGCTCGGCGGCGAGCACGCTGTCGACCTCAAGCGCGCCATCGGGCGCCGGACTCGAAGGCGACGACGACGATGCCTGAAGCGTAGCGACGTCGGACGACGCCGAGGCCGCGGCGACCTTGGGCTTCCTCGGGGAGCGCTTGGTCTTGACGACGGCGGCGGCGGCGGCGCCGTCGCCGCCTGCGGTCGCCGAGGGCGTGCAGAGGGCGCCGCGTTGCTGCTTCTTGGTGGGGGCAGAGGCCGCTGCTGGTGTCGTCGAAGAAGACGACGACGACGAAGAAGCGGATGCGGCGACGACGACAACGAGGGGTTTGCAGCAGCTCGCGGTCCTGCGAGCGGCAGAGACTGCGCTGCTGCCATTGCCGCGGGAGAGCGCGGAAGAGGAGACTGCTGCGCGCATCGTGAGGTGTTGGGAAGGTGGCTGCTCGCGCTAGGAGAGCGCGAAGCGGAGAGGATAAAAAAGAGCGAAGAAACGAGTTTTCGCCCTTTTTCGTTTTTCTTTTTTCTTCAAAGTTTTTTGAGAGGCAGAGCCGAATTTCCCTCGCCCTCTCTTTTCACTTTTTTTTCTTCAACTCATTCTCTCTCTGCTCCAGAGAGCAAGAGAGAAAGAGGGGGGCAGAGGCGCTTTTCGTTTTCTCTTTTTTACGAACCAGAGAGGCTTCTCCCCTCTCTCTCGTGCCCGCTAGCGCCAGCGAACGGGGCTGTCCGAAGCAGGGGGGATAGGACCGGGCAGCAAAAGCAAACGTTTTTCTTTCCTCTTTTTCTTTTTTCTCGATGGACGTCGCCGGGATCGAACAGGCCTGCGAGAGGCTGTACACGGCGCAGGTTCGTTTTTTCCTTTTGTCTAGGCGAGCTAGGAGAGACAAGCAGCTACGTCACTGGCAGATTGGAATTGCAAAAAGACGAGGGGCAAAACGAGTGGAGAGAGCGCGCGACGATCTCTCTTTCTTTTGGCTGGTGCATTGAACGACAACCACGTTGCCGTTTGGCCGTGAATGAGAGCTCTTTTGCCGTCTTCGCCCTCCCTTTCTCTCTCTTTCTCTTCTTCCTCCTCTCTGCCCCCCTTCTCTCCATCGCTAACGGACGGCACGCACGCCCTCTGAACATCCTTAAACAAAAAATCACAGGATGCGGCCCAGCGGGCCTCGGCGGAGGAGGCGCTCGCGCCCTTCCGCGGCGGCGTCGCGAGCATCGGCCCGTGCAAGGTAAGGGGCGCCATGGGTTTGTAGCAGCGCCAAGCTCCCTGCCTTGTGGCTCTTTTCTTCGTTTATCGATGCGGAGCGTCCGCGATCGAAGTGCTCGTGCTTGCTCGCGCGATTAGATGGAGTGGAGATGGGCGAAAAGTGGCTGCATGGCGGGATGCATTTTTAGGAGCGAGGCTGGCGATGAAGATGACGACGAACGAAGACGACGACGACGATGAAGAAGACGACGACGAAGAAGAAGAAGAAGAAGAAGAAGAAGAAGAAGAAGAAGAAGAAGAAGAAGAAGAAGAAGAAGAAGAAGAAGAAGAAGAAGAAGAAGAAGAAGAAGAAGAAGAAGAAGAAGAA
>Ga0114918_10000554_pt1 | contig 32189 bp, 35 predicted proteins | sample LantaG_FD_87015 | JGI IMG/M metagenome (GOLD analysis project Ga0114918, IMG submission 87015) | Deep subsurface microbial communities from Baltic Sea to uncover new lineages of life (NeLLi) - Landsort_02402 metaG | ecosystem: Environmental > Aquatic > Marine > Oceanic > Sediment | place...
ATCGTTATATTTTATACTCTACATAATGTAGAAAATAAATAATTTTCTATCAATAATTTTCTTTAGGAAATGTAAATGGGATATCAAATAGAAGTAGCTTTTGACATGCGCATAGTGGGTAGTATGACAGATTTGCACGAGGAATTTGTAAGAAAAGCAGAAAAAAATAAATGCGAAATGCATTATATGAATTATGAAATGAATGAAGGGCGGACAACAACTAGAAATCACTCGGTAATGACATTCATTTTTCCCCCTGAGAAAGAGTATATTGTTAATTTTATTCGATTTGCACGAGAATTTCGCGATGCTCGCATCGAATCCATTTCGTCAGGTGATATAAAATGCACTCTCCTGTATGCATCTTCTAAATATCTCTCTATGATGGATTCTTGGTTCGTGAAAAAGTATAAAAAAGAACGTCATTTATTATCACCAAATCATAGGTCAATAATAAATGAAATGTAAAAAATTGAATATTATTATTAAATTAATATTCATAATACAATCATGATGACCATCACAAAATACAGACGACATGTTGTTAATTCTTCCTACGTTGGTGACATTCATTTTAGGAACGACCCGTGGGAGCAAGTGCGCATGTTTGTCCCTCCACATTTGCGTCTCAGACGGAATGATTTCATCGTGTTGTCTACTCTTGGCATTAGTACTCTCAACCACCCATTGGTAAATTCAGGTGAAGCATTTTGGTCAAGCAATGCAATTTTATGTCTTGGCTATCGATTAAAGAATAACCCTGATATTTTCAGACCAATCTTTAGTCACGGAAGACAGGATTTAATAAATAAATTTCAAAATAATATAAAACGTGTTGTGGAAAAACGCATGGAAAAGCGGGCCTTTATAGAACTCTTCAAAATAAAATGCTTGCCAAGAGTTATTGTAGAAAAAATCATTAAATTAGCTTATTAATCTTAATTTCGTTTGCGACGCTTATGGGTTTTACGCTTTTTACGCTTATGGGTTTTACGCTTTTTACGCTTATGGGTTTTACGCTTTTTACGTCGTCTAGTATGATGTCTGTGTTTGTTGTGCTTGAGTAATGGTATCAATCTCTCGATTAAATCACTAGGGTTTGAGCGCACGCTAATTAGTTTTTCGATGTCCCCTCGAGATAATTCAGTATATTTGGCTCTTCCATCACTAACCTCTATAATACGAGCACCTTGATTATTAACTTTGCCCATAATACCTTCTTCCATTACCGGCTTTCCATTTATTAATTCTTTTTTAATTGCGAATCCTTGTGCAAACATTCTCTTATATTAATTTTATATTATTTATTTATAGAATGAATACCCCTTCTGTTAATCTACCACCGCCAAAAATCACAGCCCCTCTATCTTTTCGCCCTGTTAAACGAGCAGAAAAAGAACGAGAACGCAAACAATATCTAGACAATATTATAAGTTCAGCTTTTTTAAAATCATACTTTAAGAAAAAAAAATAAAAAAATAATATATAATGTTTGGTTCTGCTGTAAATAACAAAGGTAAAACCGAAAAAAATAAAAAAGTCAAAGAAGGTCCCTGCTTGTTTCCATTTACTTACAAATGGAAATCACACGATAAATGCCATTCTACTAAAAAAGGAGATATCTGTGCTACTTCTCTTGATACTAAAGTACCTAAAAGACGAACATTGAAAACATATGGTTATTGTAAAAAACCCAAAATTACTCTTAAGAAATCTACTCTAAAGATATTGAAAAAATTAAAAGGAAAGAGAGTCACCATTAAAAAAATTGATAATAATAAAAGCGAAAGTATTAAAGCAAATCCCACAATAAGAGTTAAAATGCAGAAGATTAGAATTAAACGCAAAAAAACAACGCCTAAACCCCAAGGATTAAATAAATCTTTATTGGGAATTCTAGGAGAACTGGAAGAACTTATGAAGTTGAAAGGCGAGCCATTTAGGGCAAGAGCATATCATAATGCAGCCGAAACGATTATGCTTCACCAAAAACCAATAACCGATATCAAACAATTGCAGGGTACATCCGGTATTGGAAAAACCATTATGGAAAAATTTAATGAATATGTAACAACTGGAAAGCTTAAAATATTAGAAAGAGCAAAAGGCGATCCGTTGTATTTATTCCCTAAAATTTATGGCATTGGTCCTAAAAAAGCAAAGCAATTGATTGCCGCGGGTGTTTTAACATTAAAAGAATTGCGCACACGACAGGATGAACTTCTTACCAAAAATCAAAAAACCGGTTTAAAATATTTTGAAGATATCGAAAAACGTATACCTCGAGCTGAAATTAACGAATATAATGATATTTTAGCAGATGTTTTTAGCAAATTAAAACACAAAGGTTCTAAATTCGAAATTGTAGGGTCTTATCGACGAGGCGCCGCCAACTCTGGTGATATAGATATTATTCTTACGAATGCACAGGATGATAAATCTATATTTGATAAATTTATTAAAGCCTTACAAGATAGAGGAATCATTATTGAAATCCTTACTAAAGGTAAAACAAAAAGTATGGTCATCGGTCAATTACCAGGACAAACGCCTAGAAGGTTAGATTTTATGTACGCGTCACCAGCAGAATATTCCTTCTCTATATTGTATTTCACAGGAAGCAAGGGTTTAAATGTTGTAATGCGACAAAGAGCATTGGATTTGGGTTATAGCATGAACGAACACGGATTCCATAAAATGGAAGACAAAAAAAAAGGTGCAAAATTGGATACGGTGTTTCCGACTGAACAATCTATTTTCGAATTCTTAGAGCTTGAATATAAAAAACCCACCGAACGCATCGATGGTCGTGCTGTTGTAGTAAAGTCGCCGGAAGAACCAACCTCCGAAGTAGGGATTGTTGTAACATCTGCCGAACTGAAAGAAAGTAAAGCCAAACGCAAAAAACCACAGGGCAAGAGTCTTAAAAAAAACCAAAAACTCTCAAAAAAAAAAGCTTCTAGTGGGTTCACGTCAAGAAAAGCATTAATTTCACTGGGAAAAGATGGAATATCGGCTATAAATTCATTATCAGAAACACAATTATCAGATATGATTCGATATGCCAATGATGCATATTACAATAAAAACCCAGTGGTAACAGATAATGTCTATGATATTTTGAAAGAATACATTGAACGAAACTTTCCTGATAATATAGCTATCACGGAAGTTGGGGCACCTATAGAAAAGAATAAGGTGGCACTTCCATATTATATGGGTTCAATGGAAAAAATCAAACCTGATACGGGTGCTTTAGGACGCTGGAAAAAGAAATATAAAGGACCGTATGTGATATCAGCAAAACTAGATGGTATGTCGGTTATGTATAGTAATGAGAATGGCGAGGAAAGATTGTATTCTCGCGGAGGTTCAACCATTGGTCTTGATCTTAGTCATATGATTCCTTATCTTAAACTACCCGATGTTAAGGATATTACTATTCGCGGCGAGCTAATTATCCCAATTGCTCTATTTAATAAAAAGTACAAGGGAAAAGGCTATAAAAGTGCCAGAAACTTTGTTGGTGGTATGATGAATTCAAAAGGCAGAGAGATTAGCAAGTGGAAAGACTTGAATATGGTGGCATATGAAGTTATTAAACCTGAATTAAAACCAAGTGCACAAATGCTTTGGCTGGAAAAGAATGGTGCTATTACTGTAAAAAATGGAGCGACAAATAGCATTACCAATGAATCATTGTCGGAAGTTTTGGTAGATTGGCGTTCTTCTTATAAGTACGAAATTGACGGCATAATTGTAATAAACGATAAAATTTACTCACGAGAGAACAAAAACCCAGCACATGCTTTCGCATTTAAGATGGTTTTGTCAGATCAAGTCGTAGAAGTAAAGGTTATAGATGTTAATTATTCTATTAGCAAATATGGTTATCTCAAACCAGTCATTCAAATCGAACCAGTGCATATTCGAGGTGCAGATATTGAATTCGCGACGGCACATAATATCAAAAATGTTATTGATAATAACATAGGTGTTGGTGCAATAGTACAATTAAGTCGTAGTGGAGATGTTATTCCTAAGATTGAAAAGGTTATCGTTCCTGCAGAAGAACCCAAATTGCCCGATGTGCCTTGGAAGTGGAATGATACACATGTTGACGCTGTTTTAAAAGATTCGGAGACCAGTTATGAAGTGCGTGATAAAAATATAATATCCTTCTTCGAAGAATTGAGTATTAGTGCTTTTGCAGAAGGTAATATCTTGAAAGTAATTAAAGCTGGATTTAATAGTGTTCCGAAAATTATTGAGATATCAAAAGCCGATTTACTAAATGTGGAGGGATTCAAAGAGAAAACAGCTACCAAAATATATGACAGCCTTCGGGATAAAATGAGCAATGTAACATTGCCAGTCTTGATGAATGCGACAAATATATTTGGTAGAGGTATGGGAGAGGCTAGAATCACGACAGTATTAGAGGCATATCCAGATATCTTGACTATGGATGCTACATCTGAAGAAAAAGAAGCACTTGTTCGTGGCATTGAAGGATTTGCAGCCAAAACGGCCAATCTATTTGTAACTCGTATTCCACAATTTATGGAATTTATTGACGAAACTAAATTGCAATCAAAGCTAACCAAAGCTAAAGTTGATACATCTCACCAATTATATGGTAAAAAAATATTATCAACTGGATTTAGGGATAAAGGACTTGAAACTCAAATTAAAGCTCACGGGGGTAAAATAGCAACTGGTGTAAGTAGTAAACTATTTGTTGTATTAGTTCCTACCATGGATGCCGATACAAGCAAAGCGGACGAAGCGCGTAAAAAGAAGTTAACTTTGATGACACCAGAAGCTTTTACCAAAAAATATTTGTAATATATATATGACAAAAACAAGGAAAAAACATAAAAAGTTGAATTTAACAAAATCAAAATTTAGATCGCCCACATCAATTTCTATTTTTCCTGAGAGAAGTCCGCAATTACAGAACAAAGAACCAAATATATTAAATGTCTTTACAACAAAAAATTTAAGCGTGGGAGATAAAAATGGACAACCATGGAATACAGTAGAAAATAATAAATTAGCATACAAAAGAAGTGCAAGAGGCGCACTTATCGGCAGTTATCCTAAGATTATATATGGTTCACGAGTAGAACGGGTAACAAAAAAGAATTATAAAAAATTAAAAAAGGGTGTGCAACTGTATTATGATAGAAACTCTGTGGTTTTCAGAGGACCTTTTACCTATCAAAAAATATTACGCGGTCCCAACCTGTTATTAACAGTCAGTGATATTGGATATCGACATAATATCTATAAATTTGTAATTCCAGTTAGTAAATTAAAGAATGAAATATTATATTTTGAAACAGGTCGCAATTCGTCTAAAAAACGAACCAAGACTGTTAAACGCAAGACTGTTAAACGCAAAAGAACTAAAAACTAAATTCATATTTAACTATATTTCTCAAATTGTATTTTATATGATTATATAATCTGAGATGTACTCTGCGTGATACTTCCTCTGTATCAATAGCATAAATTTTTCTAGTATACATATGAAATTGTTCTTCGTTATTTTGCAAATTATTGTTTTTAATCCAATGATTTAATTGACCAGTCAGTTTTCGAATAATATTGTCTATAAATCGATAAAATTCGCCGTTTTCCACTATTCTCCAATCTTTCTTCGTATAAATAAATATAGTTTTGAGCTTTTGATCAAAACTACATACAGGTACAATTTTCTCATCAATATTATTTTTAATGATATCCATTATTAGATTGATAATACTGATATCCAGAACTCTGCCAAAATCGTCTTGTGTCACTTCAATATCTTTAACCCATTCTACAAAATCCACTGGGGGTTTTTTATTTGTATTTAACCAGTCAATCAAACATATTTTCTTCTTTTCTCTCTTACTAATCTTTTCTAATTGTGCTACTTTTTCACGAAGCTTTTCATTATCCATAACCAGCTTTTGCAAAACAATATACATATCTCTAATAGGAGGAACATCTAAATCCTCCATACTATTTCTTTGTGCATATTTCCCTTCGTGTTGGATAGCACAGAAAGCGGAATGATTTTGTAAAGAGGATATACGACCAAATGCTTTAGAGCAATAAGAACACTTTGGCATTGTTAATATTCTTATTGGTTCATCTATTCATATCAATTTTTTATAGTGTAATATATAAATGGGAGATCCGAACTGTTATGATAATTCTTATTTAAATAATTGTTACGTGTGTCCAAATGGAAATAGCACAGGTATTAGTGGCGAAAACCTTAGTTGTGTTGTTAATCTAGCGCGATACAAAAGAATCAATAAACAAAGCATGATGAGTTCTTCCATGGGCTTACTCAAACGACGATCAATGGTAGTTAGTAAGCAAATCGGTCAAGGTGCACCTATGAATGGTGGAGACGTCCACCCGGCAGGTACAATAGCCAGTTTTATTCAAGTAGGAGGACCCGGAGATAAATGGGGTTCTATTCAAAAAAGTACATCAAGCAGGGCAGCGTGTTATAACATGGGTCGTCTTAGAAACAGAACCGCTTATAAAAACAATAGCGGCGTAGATAGAAAACACGGTTCTTATCAACGCTATTTAGCACGAAGAGTTGGTGGTGTTTTACGAAAAGAAATTACAATAGATAATTTTACTATAATCAAACCAGTATATGTGGGGCAACAAAGAAAGAGAGCTAGGGGAGGACTTACACAAGTTGTCACTGCTTGCAACAATAAAGGTATGACTTCTGGTAACCGAAACCTTAGAGCGACTTGTACTGATAGCGAATCTGGCAGTACAACTAGAGCGTGTAGTAATAGAATTCCCTCTGAGGCAGCATTGGTACTTGCAGGAGGGGGTGTGAATGCTGCTGGGTGGACTCTTCCTGGTGCTCCTTGTAATCAACCAGCATACATAGCTTTAACTAGTGGCGATTGCGGCAATCCGGGTGTTTGTGTGGCGGGTAGTTGTCGTTGTTGTGGAAAGTAAATGAATTAAAAACATTGTATTATTTAATAATATAATGTCTCTCTCGCGTACTGACAAGCGTGTTCAACAGATGCAAAAGGTTCAATCCGAAGGGTTGGAGCTTTTTAAGAAGAAAAATGCTGATTATGATGATTCATTTGCTAATTATGGTCCGGTTGGCGTGATTGTTCGTCTAGGTGATAAAATTAATCGTTTGTCATCGATAACTGAGACTGGGGTTAAGTTAGTAGATACAGAATCCACAAGAAATGCCTTAATTGATTTGCATAATTATGCAGCAATGGCAATTATGTTGTTAGATGAAAAAAAGAAAATCTTTCATCAAAGAATTGATGAAATAAAGAATGCTGGCCCTATAAATCAAATTGTAAGTCCTTTGGCATCAAGAATTAGACAACCAACTTTTTCAGAACGGCGCACAAATAGATGGACCACAGGGTATCTCAATAAAGAAGATAAGATGGGTGAATGGGCAGCTAGATCTTCTGAATCCAGAAAATAAAATCAGTGCCTTTTGAAATAAAAACATCTCCTGTTTCATTTTTCAGCTTTTTTGATATGGTTGAATAATCAACACATATATCCTCACTTATATCCCTCAATGACCTATATATCTGTGTCTTTTTATCAGGAAACACAACCAAGTATTTCAGTGTTCTTGCAAAATCCATCATTTTATTTTCGGTGTCCAATTCCATTTACTTACTTATAATAATTTTTTTTTAAATAAAAACTTTTGCTTAAAAAGCACTAAAAAAACGGCACTAAGAAAAAGGAACTACAAGGAACTTGTGATTAAAAATTGAACAGAATAAATGATTATAAGCTATTGGTATAAACAGAATTTCACTCCAACAATGTCATCTTTAACTATTCCTACCACCGATTCTACAGTACGCCCAATAACTAAAATGAGCAGTTTTGTGTTGCAAAATACGAGTGGACAAGACGTAGCATTGCACGGTTCTACTGATAAATTCGATTACATTATCACAAGTGATGGACATGGTCAAGGCGCTCGCAAGCACGCATTGAGAGATTTATTTAAATCTTTGGATTGGCGCTCTATTCTACAAAATGAGAATTGGTACAAAAATGATGTGGATGATAACGGCGCTTATATTTCACCACTATTTACAGAGCTACATAGCAATATTTCTGCATTTTCAAAAATCACGGCTACTTGTCAAGGCTGCACTTTGTCTGTAGTTTTAATTTATCCCGATTGTTTCGAGTGTTTCACTATTGGCGATTCAACTATAAAAATTTGGGAGAAATCCGGCGATAGTTGGCAACGAACCTTTGTATCGGTAGATCACGATACAGATTTTGAAGAGGATAATGCTCAACTCAAAGCCAGAGAGAGGAATGACGCGTTATTCTGCCGCAGGCGTTGGGAACACAATGGCGTTGTTGTTAAAAACGGAATACGAACGAAAGACATTAACAGGCTTAAAGCGGTAAGTGCCACTAAAATGACAATGCAACAAAGTGCATACGTCTATTTTGATGACGGTAGTAATATGAATATGACTCGAGCCTTGGGACATTATCCAACAGATTCCGTAATTAAAAAGGCAAAAGAGGCAGGACATGCACTTTCCTGCACCGAATATTCCCTCACTAAAGTTGTCGTAGAGAGAAAAACAGATGTAAAGTATGCCATAATCAATGCAACTGATGGTGTTTGGGATGTTACCGCTGAAGATGTAGAAAAAACATTTATTGATTCAATTGTTGAAGATGGTGCTGCCGAAAAATGTGTCAGAAAAGTCAAACAATTATGGAGCCAAGAGTGGGAATACTTGTATTCAGGGATTAATATTGGGAACACGCGTCTTCCTCATTGGAATCATGACGACATTGGTTGTTCGGTGGCTTATTGTTAACGATTAAAATGTTCATAATAGTCCTCCATTTATAATATAAAGGTAAGTATTCATTTTTAATAAATGCTTGTTGATCTAGTCGTAGGTGGTTTATCAGGAGTTATATCTCGCACATTAACTGCGCCTTTAGAACTTTACAAATTTCAACGACAAAATTTTTTTATTCCTAATTCAACAATTCGTGATGTACTAAAAAAAGAAGGTTTTCGCTATTTATGGAAAGGGAATGGCACAAATTGTATTAGAGTTTTTCCACAAACAGCAATTAATTATGGAATATTTGAATTTTGTAAGCAAAATATGTTTTATGGAATAGAAAATGAGAAAATCAAAAATTTTCTGTCAGGAAGTGTGAGCGGGGGTATTTCTATTACCTGTACATATCCTTTAGAAACAATTCGTTCAAGATTATCACTACAAACTAACAATTCACATTATAAGGGATTTTTAGATGCGTGCCGCACTATTCCACCTAGAGATTTATTTCAAGGGCTAAGAATGAGTATATTGGGATTTGCTCCTTTCTCAGCATTAAGTTTTTCTGCCTATTTTACTTATAAAGAATATTTAGAATCACATACTTTGTGGAACAGTGATATAATTAAAGTAGTTGGGGGCGGCACGGCTGGCATTACCGCTGTTTCTATCACTTACCCAACTGATTTAATTCGACGAAGATTACAGCTGCAAAATTTCGATAAGAGTGTACCGAAATATTCCGGTATATTGGATTGTATCAATAAAATAGTTAAATCGGAAGGACCGCGCGGCTTATACAGAGGTTTAACAGCAACCTATATAAAATTATTCCCAACAATAGGTATTCAGTTTCTAGCGATGGAGAGATTAAATCAATATTTAAAATAATTATTGTTTAAATAATTTGCACAGTTTATATATATGAGCGATTATTGGAAATTGAACATTAAAGATTATACTTTACATGAAATTTATAACTTGTTTGGTTTGAAAGACCCGCATACGATGAAAGATATTGTTGATGCCAACCTTGATTTAACGGAACGTATTAAAACAGATGGTAGCATAGATAATGATAAGAAAAAACAAATTTTAGCCTTTTTAAGTAAAGCCGAACAAAAAATGCTTGAAGAACAAAAAAAAAATATGGCAAACCTAATTCCAACCCATGTACGGTCTGACGGAAGTGACCATATGGTTCAAAATATTCAACATGACCGACCGCAGTTCGGGAGTCATTATATTCCTGGGCTTGGAGCAGCGGTAAATCATAAAGGTGTGCCATTGCCAGTGTATAAAAAAGTGTTAGCTATAAATTCAAAGTTTCGCGATGATTATTATGGCACTTTATCAACTGATTTTCTTTTAAATTTACCAACAAAGATAAGTCAAGTTATGAGTTTGGAACTAACAGGATTTGAGTTTCCCAATACTTATTTCCAGATATCCAAATCATTAGGAAACAACTTCTTTTGGTTGGGATGGCAAAAAGGCACATCGCTGGTATTAAATTGGTATTACATTGGTATTCCCGATGGAACATATAGGAGGGGTGAAATGCAAACGGAAATTAATGAACAAATTCAAAAAGCAACAGGCGAACCCGCTGACAAATGTCCTCAATGCAGCATAGATACTGCTTCTTTTAGAACCATATTTGCTCTTCCAATTTCAACAGTAAATCCCGCGGCTTTTCTTCAATTGGCGTTTAATAGAACTCGAGGTGGATTTACCGTTACAGATATATCCAATAATTTGGTTTTTGAACCCGCGCCGATTGATTCTGGGGAAAGTAATATAGCGCAAAATTTCGGATGGAGTTTAGGATTTAGAATGGCTGAATACAAGGCTTCTACCGCTTATGTTTCCGAGGGCGTATATGATGCTTGGGGCACAAAATATATATATATAATAATTAATGATTTTAATAAAAATTTTGCCAATCTGATAGAACCAGTTTATAATTCATCTTTGGGACGCGATAATATCTTAGCTCGAGTATCTTTGGCACCATTATTGTCTACCATATCTAATGGTACGTCTTTAGCCGATCAGTTTAGTCGTGGTGATTCTATTCGTAATTATTTCGGTCCTGTTGACATTGAAAAGATGCGCATTACCGTTACCGATGAATTTGGTAGGGTGATTAATTTGAATAATATGGACCTGTCGTTGGCCATAACATGCACTTGTTTATATAGTTAATTTATTTATATGGATATATATAAATAATGCCCCGTTTTGCAAGTCTTAAAGGGTTATAAAGAATGAATAATAAACCACATAATTTATATTCTAATTATTTAATATATGAATCCATTCAGAAGTTCTAATCCTAATTTAAGTTCTAGTGATATAACTAGAGATAAAAAGAGCAAATATATTTATGCCGCAGCTAAAAAAAAATTTCAATCTGGGAAAAGGTGTGGTACTAAAAATATTAAATTTTATAAAAAAGGTACCGTACGTAGTGTTTCTAATTACAAACTGCAACAAGATTTAGCAAGAGGCAATGTTTTATGTGAGGATTGTAATGACAGAGGCAATTTGTGTGGTTCTATTAATCCAGCAGCTTTGACACGTGTTCATATGCATAATAATAATTTATCTGAATTTAATGGTGGTGGTACACTTGTTGCAGATATTTCAAATGTTAAGCAAGAAAATAGTTTCCCAGTTATTCAATCAGATGTTAGTGGTGTTTGGGGTGTTTCAACTGTTGACGTATCTAAATCATCTATTGGTCCTGATGGAAGTAATAATGGTATTCATATGCCTTATGGATATCTTAATAATTTAATAAATATACCTCGAAATTTAAATGGCGCCGGTATTACCATTGACCCATCTAATATCTTATTTCCAGATAATAAGTGCGGTGTTTTTTCATATTTTCGTAATCGTACTAATATAAAAACTAATATTGTCGTCAGGGGTGGTATAAATTTATGTGGGTACCCGGATGCAATTACATCACTGTTGTTTTGCTCTAATAACGATTGTACAGATGCTTCGTATAATGTGTTTAAAAATAGTTTTATACAATTTGCAGACATCACGTTCTCAGGTGGAGGAGTAGGCATTTTTTTCGGAAAAATTTTCAACATATGTTGCATTGGCAAAAATTTCGGTATTCCTTGGTTTGACATATATATTGAGATTTATAGTGTAAACGATTATGATTTACTTAGTAAAATGATTAATTATTCACCATCTTTTCAGAATGGACTCTCTAGTGCAGGCGTTGGCTCATTGCTTTCGCCGCATTATAAATGGGATAATTTTCCTGCATTTGGGTATCTGATATATAGCAAAACAAGTGAAGACGTTGTTAGCATAACTTATGATGGATATATCGAATCAGTAAGAATTTTTCAAGGTACTTGTGAAGATAATCAAACTACGGGTAATAAAGTGCCTCAGAACTATATGTCATGTTTGGAAGATGGAACTAAAAAGATTAAATTTACATAATTTATATATCTATTAAATATAAATCATGCCAGGTTTTGAAGGTCCAATTCTAAAAGAAATGAACCCGTTTAGTAATAATAAACCCATATTAACGGCCAGCGATAGAATTCGTGATAAACGCGATGCAACTATTTATCAAGCAGAAAAACAACGATTTCAAAATAAAAAAACCTGTGGAAACAAAAATGTAAAATACTATGATAATGGTACTATTAGAAGTATGAAAAGTTATAAACTTCAAAAGAGTTTAGCAAGAGGCAATGTTTTATGTGAGGATTGTGATGATAAAGGTTTATTGTGTGGTGGTGTGGCAAATCACGATGCTCTAGCATCGATTCACATGGGTAATAATATAGTGTCTGAATATTGGGGTGGTAGTGGTTTGGTGTGGGGCAGCGGTGATTTAAAATTTACCCAAACACCTGGATTTTCTGTCATTCAATCGGACGTTAGTGGTGTTTGGGGTCTAGCTTCTTCTCCTGAGATAAGCAAAGCTGATTTATCCGGTGGCACTATGTTACCAGGCAGTGATCCATCATTAAATATGCCTTTCGGATATATTAATAATTTAATAAATATTCCTCGAAATCTAGATGGTAGTGGTGTTGTCATTGATCCTTCCAATCAGTTGTTTCCAGATGAATTATGTGATCCTTTTCGTTATTTGAAACACACGAATTTAAGTACATATGTTGTAGCGAGAATGCTTGTCCCTATTCATATAGATGGCGTGAATCAGGTCGCTGGTGTTCCTAGCACTTGTAATGATGTATCTTATAATACACTCGTTGGAGCTTTTGTGCGAGCAGACGGGGGAGGACCACTGTCTCCGTTTGGAGGTGGTAATATTTTCGCTGGTGTGATAGATAAATTATGTTGTGTTGGTGAAGTAACTATATTACAAGATGTCATTTTTAGTTACGCCACAATTCCAGCAGGAAAGTATGGTTTATTTGATGTATACATCAAATTATTTAATATCTCAAATTATAATTATTTATCTGCATTACTCAGTATAAAAGCTACTGGTAGTGCTGGAAACTGGGGTTGGGGACCCTTCAGCGCGTTCGATATGGCTTTCCAGGCACGGCAGCAACTTTATGGCGCAGAGATTCAAGTAATTGAATCCTTTAGTATAATTCAAGGAACAATACCACCAATACACAATCAAACAAAATACAATGCAACTAAACAAAGCTACATGTCTTGTCTAGAAAATGGCACTAGAAAAATTAATTTTACAAAAAATACGGTTAAACAAAATGCATATTATCGTGAAGAAATTTTGCCGGCACAAGGTTTGACCTATGCTCCTGATGCAAATTTTCGTTCAGCAGTAAAAGCTACTTACCCAACAGTAGAGGAATTGTATGGTGAGTATTTTAAGACTTCCACTATTAACACAATAAGCTCTTTAAATGTGAGCAATTATAATATTAGCGATTTAACAGGAATTGGAGGTTTTACGGCATTGCTAACTCTGTATTGTTATAATAACCAGCTCACTTCTCTTGATGTGACTGACAATACGGCATTGACTGACCTGTATTGCTATGATAATTCACTCAATTCCCTTGATGTAGGTAACAATGCATCCTTGTTCAGCCTTACTTGCTACAGTAACATACTCACTACCCTTGATGTGTCTGCCAATACGCTATTGACTGTCCTGAATTGCAGTTATAACCAGCTCACTTCTCTTGATGTGTCTGCCAATACGGCATTGACTACCCTGTATTGCAATTATAATTTGCTCACTACTCTTGATGTGTCTGACATATCAGGATTGACTACCCTGTCTTGCTATGATAATTTGCTCACTACTCTTGATGTGTCTGACATATCAGGATTGAACAACCTGACTTGCTATGATAATTCACTCAATGCCCTTGATGTGTCTGCCAATACGCTATTGACTGTCCTAAATTGCGGTTATAACCAGCTCACTTCTCTTGATGTGTCTGCCAATACAATATTGACTACCCTGTATTGCCCTTATAACAATATATCGGGAGGAGGTACCAGTTATATTAATACTAGTTGGACTTCTTCGTTTGCGGGAACCTTAAGCGCGTTCGCACAGAATGTTGCTGTGAGCGGAGACTTCTGTAAAGTTGCAGACGCCAGTGCTGTAACACATTTCATCACGAATTACGGCACAAACATTCCCGCAGGAACAAACTACTTTTACACCGGGGTAATTGCTGATATGCCTGCTAATCGTGGACAATCTCCCGCTGTTGCCGGATATAATAATAAACTATATGTATTTGGGGGAAAATATATCGGGGGACCAACACCACCTTACTCTACATATGATACATTCGTTGTATATGATACTATAACTAATAGTTGGTCATCCCCAACGCCCACAATGGGTGTAGGAAGAGCATGGGTTTATGGAGCGATATGGCAAGATAAAGTATATATTTATTCTGGAACAGATGATCAATCGTCGGCATCACACCAATCTATGGAAATCTATAATATTACTGCTAATACTTTTTCAATCGTCGGCATCACACCAGATAAAAGAACAAACTATGCCGCGGGAGCAATTAATGGAAAAATATACATATGCGGTGGCTACAGCTATAGTGTAGGAGGAACAACTAATTCATTAATTGAATATGATATTAGTGCTGGTACCTGGGACACAACAAAAACAGTTATGCCTGCTGCTCGCCAACAACACGCGGCAGCTGTTTATAATAATAAATTATATGTTATGGGGGGTTCCGGTACTAACAATTCATTAATTGTATATGATCCCGCGACCGGCATCGGCGGCACCTGGACAACTCTTGCTACAATGCCTGCTGGTAGATATAGTTTAAAGGCTGTAACATTAGGTTCTTATATTTATGCAGTGGGAGGAAGCGATGGCGGACTTAAGAATACTGTCTTTAGATATGACCCCGCGGCTGATGCTTGGGCAACTGTAACTCCTATGCTCACAGCACGCGCGAGTTTTGGATTAGGTGTAGCTAATAATGCAATGTTTGCTGTTGGAAATTCTAACGGCACCACGAAAGATGGCGAAAGAATACTTTAATAATAGGTCCTCTGAGTATATATAAAATATCAGTAAACTATAATGGGAGGAGGAATACTACCAGTTGCTAGACACAATGGAGAGATTTATCTCCTATTTTCCAGAGAACGACTTATTCACAGCAGAGACAGAGACAGAGGCAAATGGAGCGATTTCGGTGGCTCCAGAGAAGGCAAAGAAACACAGTATCATACAGCAGTAAGAGAAGGTGTCGAAGAATCAAGTGGTATTTTAGGAGATAAAAAAGATGTGAGAAATCTCATTAAACACCATTTAATGGGTAAAATACACGATAAAGCATACAGTATTTGGCTCGTTGAAGTTGATTATAATCCAGACATTATCAGCATCTTCAGAAATCATTTTAAAGACGCACTTAAAAATAATTTGGATTCCGTTAAAAAACATAATGGTCTATTTGAGAAAGATAAATTACAATGGATGAAACTGTCCACTTTACATAGAAAAAAACGCATGTTTCGACCCTGGTACAAACGATTCATTCCACAAATCATAGAAGTATTGAAATAATTATTTGCATATGGGTCCAGCAAATATCATAAAGAAACAGAACAACGGGAATAAAAAGATAGCCAAGACCAATAATTTATATGGTATAAATACTGAATAACTGAAACAACGGAAACATTTATCTTCTTTTTGCCTATCCTCCAATAATATCTTATTTTCTTCATAAGAAACAAATATATTATCATAAATATCCTCTGCGGATCCAGGCATATATTGAAAATATAACTCCTCGAATTCGTTGTCCAACATCATCAGAAATTCCATAGCCAAGGAGTTTAAAATCATATTCTGAATATCGTTCTCTACAAATACCACCCAAATATTAGCTCCATATACAACGAGAGTAAAAGAGAATTCCTGAAAAGTATCTAATATCGCAGCAATACTACTTACTTTATTCATTTTTTTAAAACTAATGCTATTTGTAATATTGTCCCATAAGAAGAAACTTCTTACGAAATAAATCATACATATTCCACCAATCATTAATTTATTTTCAATATCAGATGTATTGCTACAAATATCACCATTGAAAAATTTTATTTCATGCGATACCAATGCTATATACAATAACCATTGGGCCATAAAAACCAAAATTGGAAGAGCCAACACGAGAGAAAAAATGTGTGAACAGTATATTTTGTTACTCTTCTTTAATTCTTTATTGAGATAACCATACTTTAAATGATATTTAAACAAGCTAAACATACCAAATGAAGGCGTGCCTTTAACTATGTCTTTTTTCTCATCAGGAGTCGTTTCATCAGCGGGTTTTATTGGGGAATGAAAACCTGGAGATATCTTTCTAACATGTTCGCCACCTAGCAATAAATGGTCTGCCATTTTCATTTTAAAGCTCTTACATACTAACGGAAGAGCTTCACAAACATGCGTACAATATGATTTTTTATCTACGGGTTCCTCTGACGCCTCTCTTGGATTTATATATCCAACATCTTTAATACCGAATTGATTTGTGGGGACTCGTATTATCATTTAAATAACTTATTCTATTACTTATTAAGTTAGTTTGATATATCTTTTGTAGGCGTTTATTTCCATTATAAATAAATAGAGTTTATATGTAATGTCAATTAGGAGTCTTGATATTAATAAATATCCGCAATTATTTAATGTTTCTCTCCAGAACAAGCATAAATTCGGTGAAGTTAATACAGATTTTGCACTGATAACTAAAATACTCGAGCTTATTCCCAAACATAAATTCAAGAATCCAAATCTCAAATGGCTGGACCCTTGCTGTGGTTCTGGCTATTTTTCTATCGTATTATATAAACTCCTTTATAAACACATACCTATTATAGACGATGATGAAAGACATACCCATATAATAACCAATATGATTCATATGACCGAAGTAAATCCTGAACATATTCCTGTTCTCAAAACATTATTTGGAGAGAATGTCAATATTAAATGCGCTAATTTCTTAGATACAACTGATAGTTATGATATGATTATAGGAAATCCACCATTTAATTGCAATGGTATTGTCAAAGTCCCAACGAATACAAAGTCTAGTAAGAAATCAGATGGCAGTTCTATTTGGCAAAAGTTCATTAAAAAAAGCATTGATTCGCTCAAAGGAGGCGGTCACCTGACTTTTATTACGCCTTCCATATGGATGAAGCGCTATCACCCAATGTATCAGTATATGACACAGCATAGTATCAAGAAAATTCATACCATGACAAATACGGAAACAAACAAAGCATTTCACGGGCAAGCACAGACCCCAACCTGCTATTTCACAATGGTGAAAACACATAAATATCCATTGCATAGACCTATTCCTATTTACGATAAATCTGTTAAAAAGTATGTAAATTGTGAATTGCAAACCAACGGTAAATTTATATCATTGCCTTTATTTGCCCAATCTATTATCCAAAGAACCCTGTTTTTAGTAGATACCTATGGTAGCATTGATGTAATCAAAACCAGCATGAGACCCGATTATAAAGGATTATCGGTTAAACAACAATCTGATACAGAACACCCCTTTCCAAACATCTCGACATGCGTTCTCAATGATTTACAACCGCAATTAGTTATTAATTATTCAAACAAAGAATGCGTGCACGCAAATCAACCGAAGTTAGTACTAGCTCATAAAATGTATGGGTTCCCTTACTATGATGCAAGCGGGATTTATGGTATTTCAAATAGGGATAATTATGTGATTTTAAATAAAACACCGGAAGATTTTGTTAAGTTGCAACAGTTCTTTTCTACTAAATTTGCCTTATATATGTTTGAGGCTACACGATACAGAATGAAGTACTTGGAGAAATATATATTTGAGATGATACCAGATATTACCGTTATTCCTGATTTCCCGACCATTATCAATGATGAAACAATCGCTGCCTATTTTAGTTTAAGTAATATTGAAATTAAAGCCATTCAACATCATACGAAAAAGGCATACAAAAAGATAAATTGAAATCTGTTAAAAAGACTACATAATGTAGTATAAATGGACACGGAAAAATTCTACATTGGAACAACTAGATTTACAAATGATACATACAAAGAAAACTCGGAATGGAGAGAACGATTTAAATGGGAAGGTTGCGTTTATGGTTGCAATAAAAAAATGCCGCTAAATGTGCCACATTTGGCATTGGTATATGTGATAGAAATGAATAACGACACCAATAAAATTATGGGTATTGGTTTGGTTAGAAATTATATTAATCTAAAGTACGAAATGTGTATTTATAAATCGGACACTAATTACAATAGATACGTGTATAATAGTGCGCACAGAAAGGACCGCTCGGAAATTAATAAAAAATTATTATGTGCATTGGAGTTAATTTTATTTAAAGGGTCTGGTCATTTTAAAAGGGGGCAGGGCATCACCACTATTCCGTGGAAACGGTTTGGAGACAGTGGTTCTGATATTTATAAATTATTTAAGGGTTTATTTTAATGGCTCGACTTCTACAAATTGGCGGGGTCAAGGGGTTCAGGAAGAGTGATAAAACACTCTTGGATAGAATCCTCGTTGTGGTTTTTATAATTTTTAGACCGAAATCGTTCGTCAATCATTCCTACTGATTGACTGTAAACCCGGCTAATTTTTGCCAATTGTTTATTCGCATAAATTCTCACTTTATGGCATCTTTCCAAGTTTTTCATACAGGTTTTGATCAAAGTTGCTTTACTCGTTGCCTGCCCGTCCTCGTCCGCAACTTCTGTCAAAAGCAACTGTTGAATATCATTTAAATTCTCCAGAAACACAGTATTCAATAATTCATATACTTGCAATTGTGCCAACTTTTTCTCCCTCATTTTATCTTGTCGTTGGACTTTCTGCATGAGCTTTTTTTCGGTGATTTCTTTGCACAGATATTGAATTCGCAATGCCGTATTATCCGCTGCTCCTTGACAAGCCCGACGCAAACGATTTAATTCCCACTGTTGAAAATGACCACATCCCTGATGTAATTGAATAATACTTTCACCTATCATGTTTCCTCTGTAAGGATCACCTGTCAATGCTCTGTTCAGTTGTCGTCGGAATTGCCAAAGACCCGGTAATCCTCCACAAGCTTGGGCGCCAGGAGTTTGGATTGGAGCTGCTCCTCCACCCGCTCTCTGCCATTGATAGAAGTGAGGGTTATGAACAACGCCATTGACTCTCAATCCAGATTTCCAACTGAAAGCAATGTGGCATTGGGTACACCACATTTGATCACAGCCTTCTATTTTAAAGATTGGAATAGCACAGGAAGGACAATTGCGTGTTTCCTTTTTGATCAGTTTAGCACTTTCCACATTATTTGGGTCACATTCATGACCACACTCTTTCTCTTTGCCCAAGACATCGAAACATTTTGGACAAGTCCAAGTCGCACAAAGACCACATTTCCACGCAGAAGAGAGGAACCCACGACAATCTTCTACGCCACATTTTTGCTTAAATACGCGTTTTTCTTCCTTTTTTCCACTTTCTCCTCGCTGAAATCGTTTAATATTTTGTTTATCCGTGGCTATTTTTGTTTTTATCTTGTGATATTCTGCTAGTATATTTTGCATTTTTGCATTGTCAACGACGATAGTTTTCTTCATACTGTCAATCTTCAAATAATTTTCTACCGCAGGCATTGTTTCAGGCAATCGTGCTTTCTCTTGCTCTAAAAGCAACTTCGCCCGATGTGTTTTATAATCACCATTTACGAATGACCGTAAGGTATTTGTAATAAGGAATTCTCTGTCCCAGGTGCATTTGCAATTGGGACCCATACAATGTGCTTGTTGTGTAGTATTTAGTAAATACCGTCGAACACAAGTCCGACAAACATCTAAATTACACTGCGGACAAGATACGCGCGCTCTAACAGAAGATGTAAAATCTTCCATGCATACGTCGCAATTGGAGGATTGTTTGGTTTCAGAACTCATTATGTTTATGTTATATATTAATTATTATTAAATCTTTTTTCTGTTCAATTTTTTTTTTTAACTCGTTTATATATATGGCAAGTCTAGCACAACAATCAACTAATCCAATTGCAACAGGTACACCAGGATTGTATTTTTATGTAAATACAATGACCACCCCAACTGATCAAAATTTACAAAGATTGCTAACTACGGTTAATAATACTGGTGCATTTACCAATATTAGTACCGACCAATCTGAATATCGTTGGGCTTGCAAACAAGTAAGAAAAGCTGGGGGAAATACCGGATACGCATGTGGTGGCGTAATAGGACCGAATTTCTTTGATGAAGATAAGATGTTATATACAATTAATTATGTAATATTACTCATAACACAACGCGATGAAAGCTCTATGGGAACATCATCGGCTATAAAAGCAAGAAGTGGTGTAACTCCTGTAGCTACTCATGGTTTTGTAGTTTTAAGAGATTTGACAAGAGTTACCAACGGGATTTTTCAAGCGATTGCTAGAAAAAAACAACAGAAGGGATATCCTGGGTCTGAATATTTTGAACAATTAATAACTCATTTAACTGATGAACCAATGTTATATATTGAGGGACTCTGTGCAAACAAGGCAGCAGGTAGAGGAGCAGGAATGAATATGATGGATCTAGTACATAAGATTGCATTAGACGCGGGGCCTGATATATATCAAGGATGTAAATTATCAGCCTTAGTATATGTCATTCAATTCTATTTTAGAAAGTTTTCATACAGATTTCGCAAAGGGTGTTATGGTGATGGTGCTACAAAAAATCTTACAGCAGAACAACTTAGAGCCTTAAATAATATGGTACCAAGACTCCCACGTTTGCCGGAAGATGATGCTGCATATGGACATACTCCCTGGCTAGAATTTCTAAAACTTCTTTCAGTTTCTGGATTTAATGCCCAAACAACACAAGAGCAAGCTGCAAGAGTATTAACATTACGCGATAGCTCCATAGAGATATTTGATGGAGATGGAGAAATGTATGAAGTGTCAAGAATAATCGAAGCTCTAAAAAAATTGGGTTGGGAAGATCAAGGTTATAAAATGTATTTTTGTTTTTATAATAATCCCCTTTTCGGTGTTAATACTTTTGCATACTCAACTCCTTTTACTCAACAAATCATTCAAGCAGCCCGTCGCACTGCAGGCTTAAATCCTGCACGCAAATCTGCAACAGGTGTGGCTAAAGTGACCCAGCAAGTGCAAGGTCCAACAACAACACAACAGGTACAAGGTATGCTGAAACAATCTATGGGTGGTAGAAAACGTCGTAGAAAACGAACCAAAAAAAAAGCACTAAAAAAAAAGCACCGGCGCACTAAACGAAGAAGAAAACGCAAAACTCGTCGTAAAAGAGGAGGAAAGCAGAAACTATCTAATAAAAAGTGCAAGATATTGAGACATCAACATTCGAAATTAACACATCATGTCAATATGGTAGGAAAAGCATTACAAGTTCAATGTAAAAAAAGATTATAGGATATTAAATATTAAATTAAAAACTTATTATTTAATATATGTCTGATTCGCCCGATTTTAACATTGAAAATTATTCATTGGAAGATTTAATAGAATTAATAGGGGCGCCCTCATCACAAACTAAAGAAAGTATTAGAGGTGCGGTGAATAATGCTGTTCGACAATTTGAAGCCTTGCAAAATTCACCAGCTGCAGCTTTTTTTAAAGAAGTTGGTGAAAAATTATTAGATAATTTTGAAAAATTACAAACTTTGATAGATACATTAGATCAAAGGGAAGTTACCGATCCTGGTGAGAATCTATTTGAAAATGAATATTATGATAGCGGAGATGTATCAACTACATTGGCAGATGTGCTACCCAATAGAAAAGAGAATATATCTGTTTTAGAACCAACAAATCATATGACTCAAGGACAAAGAAAGTTACTAATTCCCAACACACACAATGTTAATACAGTCCAAGGAAACATGAATCCTACTATGAGAAATACATATTTAAATATTATCAATGTGGATAGCCAATATCGCGAAATAAAAAATGGAAATGTAAAATGTGATGGTATTACAGCAGATACTTCAAATAATTATTTAGGGACAAGCACAGATTTTACATTTGATTTAAGTGAACCCTTGAACAATGTTATATCTATAACTGTAGGCAGCATAGAAGTTCCTAGAACGTGGTATCCTTTCAATGAACAATTTGGCACTAATAGTTTTGAAATGAGTGGCAATCTAATTACTATCCCAGAAGGATTCTATGATACAACAGCTACATTACAAGCAGCTATTAAATCAGCTTTTTTGGATGCATCTTGTAATATAGATATTTGTTCTAATACATTAAAAACAACTATAGACTGTAGTGGGGCTTTTAAGTTAAATTTTGTGCCGGATATATCAGGTTGCAATATTAATAACTCTGGTGCGAAGATTGACTATAATTTAGGTTGGCTTCTGGGATTTCGGCAACCACGATATCCTATGTTTGGGAGTAATAAAAGCAATTATACAAGCGAAGGTTGTGTTGATATATTTGGAACACGATATCTATTATTAAAAGTAAATGATTTCCAATCAAACAGGGTCACGGGTGGAATGATATCATTAACAGATAATCAAGATAAATTCAAACTACCAAGTTATTACAGAAAAGTGCAAGTTTCGATGCCATTTTGCTCGACTGATATCAACGGCAATTTAAATTCTGACCCCTCAGGTGCGGTAGTGCAACGCGCCAATTCACGCGGAGTTGAAACATTTAAAAGGGCGTGTAGAAAAGGAACGCAAAACCCATTTTCGATTATAGATGGCAGCAATAATTTAACCAATGCGCAAAAATATACTGCGCAGCAAATCGTAATAGCACAAAAAAATATATCTCAAAATAGGTATTTCGCACCAACGGATACTGATATTCTATTAAGGTTTCCCGTAGATCCAGCTTCTTCTGATCGAACAGTGCCTATGGTATATGAAAACGATGGTACACAAAAACGCACATATTTTGGACCTACAACATTGAAGCGATTGCGAGTTCAATTATTGGATGACAAAGGTTATCCCGTGAACCTCTGCAATAATTTTTCATTTTCTTTGATTGTGGAACAATTATATCAATATTAATGAGTAGTACAGCAGTCAAAACAACACCTTTCGTCTTTTATTTGTACTTTAGAATGACAAACAACACCTTTTCTTATCCCGTGTTTTTCATCATCCAGATCGGCAGAATTATAGATTTTTTCGATTAATCCCTTATAAAATTTCATTACATCAATGTTTTTTCTAGCACTAGTTTCGTAATAATTCATGTTATTTTTTTCAGCAAAATTAACAGCTTCGTCGTATGTCACATCCCTGGTAGCTCTATCTATTTTATTACCTACGAGCGCGATTACCGGCAAGTGTCCAATTGTCCCGTTTTGTTTTACTTGATTAAGCCAAAAAGAGCATTTGCGAAATGAATTGCGACTAGAAACATCAAATACTATTACCGCACCAGCAATGCCGCGATAATATGTTGATATAATCGATGCAAAACACTCTTGTCCGGCAGTATCCCATATGTGAGTTTTAATAGTTTGGTCGTCAATATCCAAAGAAACAGTAGAAAAATCGACCCCAATGGTTGCATTATAACTTTCATGAAATTCATTTTTAGTGATGCGCTCTGCCAACGCAGTCTTACCAACGCAAGAATCACCAACAAATATTATTTTAAATAAATAATCATATGACATCTTATATTATAACAATAAAATATATCAATAATATAAGATGTCAAAAATAATCGATGACTTTGGTTATAGAATAAAAATTCCGAAGGAGGAATTATTGGCAATAACACTATTAGATAATGGAGTAGACCCATATAAGCAAATGAAAAAAACTACCCTCCAACATAAAGTGGTTAATGAATATAAAAGGCGTTTAATAGTAAATATATCTTCTTTTATGCGAAAATCGTCAAAAAATGCTCGATATGTATCTAAAAAATTAAAACTTCGTAAAAAAACCAGCACGCATAAAAACAAAAAACAGGTGATTAAAGAACAATTGCACAAAATTAATTGGAAAAAGTTAGATAATATATATAAACAAATCCTACAGGTTGGAAGAACGAAAAAAATAAGTTTTCCTAAATCTAAGAAAACAAAGCGGAGAAAATCACGAAAATAAAAATTTATCTACTGTAGTTTTTACACAGAATATTCTGTGTAAAACAATGCCTGCTATAAAACAGCAAAACAATATTATCCAATAATTATATTTTTCAAGAAGAACCCATAACACATAAGCCAATGCAAAAGTTAATAATACATCGACGACAGCAATATTTGCTATTCTAAAGCTATGAATCCCTTTTCCTGGTCTACCTAGCGCATTTTTATACTTACATAAACCAAACATATATATTATGCACAGTTAATATATTAATGAAATTTGCTTGAAGATAATCCTATTTTAATTACTAATCATGATTGAAAATTGCGATACTATGTGGGCGATTGTAAAAGATAGCCAAACAATTACGATGAAAATGTGCATTGCAACACAATATACAACTATGATTGAAACGAATTATGTAAATTTAACCATGCCTTCTCTCCAAAACAACACAAATCTAACCAATATTACTCAAACTGTTTTAAATTCTACAGCCAAATTCCATAGAAGCACGCCGTCCCCATCTATGCATTTTATTCCAACACCGTCCCCATCTATGCATTTTATTCCAACACCGTCCCCATCTATGCATTCTATTCTAACACCGTCCCCATCTATGCATTCTATTCTAACACCGTCCCCCAAAAACGAATTGACGTCCTATATTAGAGGAGGCAAACACATATCGCCATCGCCTTCACTTAATTTTAACAGCTCTCAAATTAATATGACCTTGAATAATACTTCTCCAACGCCAAACAAAGATGATATATCTGCTATTTTCGTTATATTATTTGGGATACTATTTACCTTTGCATTATTAATAACATTGTTTAAACGCCGAACAAGAACCAGCAAAATCCATTCTTGTACACCATTAACTAGTAATTATAAATATAACAAGCCCAAAAAAATAGACACAGGTAAACCTACTATAAATAGAGCCAGAACCGGGCGACCTAGAGATTATATCGTAGAGCAATTAAAACCGTTGAAAAAATCCACACCAACAACCCAAAGAAAAATTCCAAGGGCACCTTCCAAGGAAGTTTCCGATGAGAATGTGTCATAAATTATTTGTTTTCCTCCACTGCCATAAAATGTTTCTTTTAAAAGTGCCATCATCTTTTAATTCCTCATGGAAAAACTGTTTTTTCGGTGTATATAGCGTATCATTTGTTAAATTTGGTATATAAGCTTCCTCTCTATACCATCGATATTGAGCGGGTAATCCAGGATAACTATTCGAACCTTCTTCGTTTATATCGACTTTATCGATGTCTGTCCCCGGAGGTCCTTTGAAAAACCGTATATTTCTTGAATAATTTTCACCCAGTTCTTCTGCAATTCCTCTTTTTACAGCATGTCTGGGATTTTCCCCTTCATTCATTAATTTAGAATTTATATTACGCTGTACTAATTTTGAGTGTTGTTCGAATGCGGTCATCCAAGGAGGATTTTTTTTTCTTTGCCTGGTTTGTGCGGAATCTTGTAGAGCGTCGGGTGTTGTATCTGATGCCGTGAATAGTGATGCCATGATATATATATATATATATATACATCATAAATTAAAAATAATGTAATTTCAAATTTTAATAATTGAAGCCCAATAGTTTAAATATATCTCGAACCATCGTTTCCTGTTCTAAAAGACATTCTGTCATGTCTTTCTCGAATTTCTGTATTTTAGATCTCATTTTATTCCAATATCGCTTGACTATTGGAATAGTATTTTTGATTTTCTCATAAACTTCTTTATTGCTTAGATCAATTGAATCTGTATTTAGGATTAATTTAAAAATCCTAACGGCAAAATCTATATTTTCCATATTTTTAAGACAGTTATGTACAAAAATCACGGGTTTTCCGTTAATGACCTCGAGGTGGAGGTCTTCTCTATTGCATATCCCAGACTTAAGACTGAGAAAAAGACCACATTGAATGTCATTATTATTCTCCATATCACGATAAAATTTCTCAATCTCGGGTTTAGTAACATTGTTCTTATAATTTTTCGTTTCAATGAGCATCGTAAAGCCTTTGTCTTTCATAATAAAGTCTCCGCGCCCGGTAATTTTATGTGTATCTTCAATTTCCGCGGTTGGGAAACGCCGGTTTAACTCATGATGAGTAAATTCTTCTCCAGCCTGTCCTTTCATTGTTGAATGTTTGGTTGTCAGAATACATGCGGCGGTTCTCTCTCGCTCAGATTCGAGTTTGGTTTCGTAATAGTTTCGAAGTTTCTCTATTTTTCCCTCACAATGTTGTTCTTTGGAGAGAAGCTTAATATAAAATTCTTCATTTATAGATTTATACAACTCGTCTTTGTGCTTTTCTTGGGATTGAATTCTTTTCTGCATTCTCTCCACATTATCATTTAAACTAGATATTTCTCCTAAGAATTTACTCTCAGTTCTGTTACGAACACCTTCTATAATGACATTTAATTCTTCTTGTTGTCTTTGAATAAGTTTTTGAGTTTTGAGTTGTTCGAGTTGAAGTTTTTCGTGTGATTCATCGATTTTAGTTTGGTTTTGTGTTTTTGATTGTTCTATGCGTGTTTCCCATTGAGAATTATCCCACATTTGCAGTTGTTGAGTTCCGGTTGATAAGAAACGCATGCCCAATACTACGGCTTTCAGCTTATCTACTTGGTTAAGTTTTATAAATTTTAAGGTATCTGGGTTGTTTGGGAGTGAAAAATCAATCATTGATATTTCTTTGTTCATATATGTATAATTACAGAAAAACTTTTTATATGGGTTGTGTAATAAGGATAAATGAATTATTTTTTTGCTGGAAAGAATATAATGGAAATATTAAGAGCGAAGGAGAAAGAAAGGGCAGATTTAATACTAGAACCAATGCAGGTAATGATCCAATTGGCATTATTAGCGCACAGTCCCATAGGTACTAAAATTAGTGTTAGTAATAATATATTATCTATACAACCCCCTTCTATGACGCAAGGTGTTTATAGATGGTGGAATAATGATAATAAAGATGATTTATACTATTTATTTCACGCAATCAGAAGATATTACAAATGGTATAAAAGTCAAAAAGATGCAGTTTATCAATATATATTGGCTTGGGCAGTAAAAGGATTGGATAAATTATCTGAGACCTACAATAAGGCGGACAAAAATAATATACGGCATACTTTAGCACTTTACAGGAATGTATTAGATTTAAAAACAGACGAAATTTTTAAAGATAATGAAGAGGATACTGTTACAATAGACCAAGTATTCAAAGAAATTATTAGTATATATGATGCCAGACTGCTTTGTGTTACCCATAACACCTTACTGATGATGGAAGAAGAAACCAACACTGAATTTAAACAAAAATTATTAGACGGGCTGACATTAATGTTATATCCAATGAATATTAAAATCCGTAAATGGATTATGGAGAAGATGGCCTGTTAATTCCGATGAATGAGGTTCTAAATTTTTAGTTTGTTTTAATGTACATTACTGTGCCGGAGCAATCGCAACACGCTTGTCCGGCGGGAGGATTCAGGCAATTCTGGCCCAAACTGTTTTGACCATTAACACAATAACAACAATTTTTGCCTGGTTTGCAACATTTAAACCCTGATATTTTATTTAAATAATCTTGGTAGGTTCTTTTTCTACAGTTATTTTTACTTAACCTGTCTTGACTCTGTTGGTATTTAATCTTTTTAATCCGTTGGTAGCTCTCAAAATTCGAATATTTATGAATATTTTTGAAGGATATCATCTTATATAGGTCTTATATTATAATTTATATATTCTAAATAATATATAAATGAAATCAGAAACATTGATAGCATTGGGTATCTTATTATTTGTGGTTTGTGGTTGCTTGTCTCATACATTATTAGAGAGTTTCCGTGGAAGAGGAGGTCGCCGAGGCGGAGGCCGAGGTGGAGGATATTTGCATAGATTTAGGAGGCGTAATCACGGAGGCTGGTATAGACGACCTTTATTGTGGGGTAACTGGAATGCTTGGCCTAGCTTTTCTTCTTATTGGCCTTTACCATGTAATTGCAAACGAGGTTGTACAGCGGATGGATGTGCTTTTCCCGGAACAGGACTGAATGATTGCGTTTGGGCTTCTGATTGTAACTGTTGTGGAAATGTCTATTGAACTGAAAAAAAGGCACTAAAATTATAACGAGCTGAAAAAAAGGAACTCATGTTTTTGGAGTTAAAAGTCGGTAGACATTTTGGGTTTTGGACATTTATAAAATGTCCAAAATGGGAATCTGAGTATTTTTTTGTGTTCGTTTTTTTGCACAAATCTGTATTGTTTAGAAGATGTAGGAAAATAAATGGATGTTTCTGTTTTTTCTTCTCTTGAAGAGGTTTTTTAAGATGTTTTTGCGAAAGGATTTAGGCATATTTTTTGTTTCCATATATATATGCAAAAAATATGCACGAAATTTCACTGTAAAAAATGTGACTATACATGCTCACGAAATTTTTTATGGAATCAACATATTAAGACCATAAAACATAATGGAAACATTTGGAAACATTTGGAAACGAAAAATATGCACATTTGTGCTTGTGGGAAGCCCTACAAGACTCGCGGCGGACTTTTCAAGCATATAAAAAAGTGTGCCTACACTGTAGAGAAACCCGAAAGTTCGACAGAATCTTTATCCGCCGATACAAATTTAATATTGAAGGCAATTTTGGAAGAGAATAGAGAATTAAGAAAAGAAATGAAAAAGATAAAGATAAATCAGACAATTAATAACAACAATCAGAAATATAATATTAACGTATTTCTGAATGAATATTGTAAAGACGCGATGTGTTTGGAGGATTTCATGAACAAGCTACAATTGACATTGCAGGATGTAGCAAAAACAACGCAGTTGGGATTTGCTGGGGGTGTCTCTAATATACTAATCAAAAATTTAAATGATTTACCGACATTGGACCGTCCTATCCACTGTTCGGATGTTAAAAGACAAAAATTTTATGTGAAGGATAAAGAAGGATGGAATATTGACGCGAGTAATCAGAAGGTAGATAAAGTAATCGAGTTTGTCATGATAAAACAGATTAAAAAGATTAAGGATTGGGAGAAGGCAAATCCAGATTATTTAACAAATGATGCAACATTGAAGGAATGGCAATTATTGATACATAATTTAACTGGACCGTCTGATGATAATGACAGAGCAAAAGATACGAAGACGATTAAGAAGAATATAGGAGAAAATACAGGTATAAAAGATGCAATGCTAACTGTAGAGTAATAAAGTAAAAATATTTTCAATTTTTAATCAGTTGCTAGTAGTAATTAGGGTACGAAGTCGGTCCATAAAACATATTACGCCCTATCTCGACATCGCACGGCTATTTATCGCTGCTATCCTATAAACCGTTATTAAAAATTGAAATAAATATTGTCCTTATACAATATCATAAACAATGTTCACACATTTCACGAAAAATATCTTTACTAAAAAAATCCGTAATATCGCAAAACCGGAGGGTTACGACAAGGGCGCCTTGTTGCATTCCTTCTTCTTCGGGGTGTTGGGTGGATATACAAGCTCCTACTTGATTTATAAATTTTTGGAACGCGATAGAGTTACTTGGAAAGTTGCAGCGCTAAAGAAAAACGATGACGATCCATCATGGTATATGGACGGTGGGGTAGAGGACCAACGCACTGGTGATGGATATAAATAGCCACAATGGCAACTGTAGAGTAATAATATTATGATATTATATATGCGTGACTGGAAGATAGTACTGGTAATTCTGCTAATATCAATAATAGTGGAATGTCTTTTCAAGAGAGACATAGAACCATTGCAGAATGCAAAAGGTGAACTATATTTGTTACTAGAAGCTCCGGGTTTTGATGTTCAAGAGCTAAATATGTCAAAAAAGATAATGGACCCCTTGATTGCGCAAGCAAAATTTGATAAGGTGATTGTTGCGGCGAACTCAGCAAAATACAAAGATCCTGTAGCTGACGGGCACATAATGACTGAACAATGGGACAATCAATTGGTAAAGAATTTGGGATTACCGGTAGAAAAATGGGTTTTTGTTTGTTGTAGTTCGGCGGTAACCCCTGCATCAACGTTAATAAATAATTTAATAAGCAAATTTCCTGATATTAAGGGATTTTTAATCGACTCAGAAGATGATGCCAGCTCCATAGCTGAATTTGTGGGAATTTTTAAAAGTAAAGGCTCTGCATATAAATATAGTATTGTAGGTGGATTAAGGAATACAATTCCTCCAGTATCACAATATGGCATTACATTTGATAAATTTTTTAGCGAGGTATATATAGAAGGTACAAACGAACTCGACCGCATATTTTACAAAGGGGTTAATAAAAAAGTGGGTGGCGCAACGTGTGTATCTATGGAAAAAACAGCAATCGATGCATTTTGGACTGGCGTAAAAAGTAAATTGGGGACAAATGATTTTATTGTACCTACTGTGTGTGGGTCTGGTGATTGTCAGGAATTATTATACGGAAATGATTGTTTTGATGAAAGATTATCCAATAAAAATATTGATAGTTTATTGAATGGAAATTCTAGTGGTATAAAGAATTTTGCAATATGGTATGGCGCAAATCAGCAATTTTCTTGTGAGCCTGCTCGTACGTGTTTAAAATTAGGTTCTACTACTTGTGCAAAAAATAAAAACTGTACTTGGAGTCAATATAAGAATAATCCCGATACAGATACTGTGGGAGTATGTTCTTCATTGCCTGGTAATTGGGGTTGTGCGACTACATGGTAGTTAATAAATTATTTAGTAAAAAAAAAATTATCTTTCTAGATTAATGGGTGGCATGATATCAATTGTATTGTCATATATAATGTGGAAGGAGAATGATACAATTAGGGAAGTAAGACGTTTCAAAAAGAAGAGAGATGATTGGGTAGAATCCCATAAGATGTTAAATGAGTTGGAGAAGATGGAACTAGAGGATAAAAAAATAATATGATATAAATATAAATTATATCATATGGGATCAGTAATGTCGAAATTTTGCGTGTGTATATTTTGTTGTTGTCCTAATAAAAATTGCCGTGAGCGCGAAAGACGCGAGGTAGAAATTATTTATAATCAAATTAGACAATTAGACGATTGTTTTGTAGCGGGTGAGTTTGTTTAGGAAAGTTAACATGAATTGGAGAGAATTTAATAAAGGGTTAATAAATTGCAAAATGCGGCATTATGCCTAAACAATATTTGACACCCGTAGGGATTCGGCGGAGCCGTGTCAAATATTCATTTCAATTTCTATATACAATGAGATAAAAATAAATAATAAATAATTCTCTTTAAGACTGGTTAGCGTCACAGGTTGGACTAAAAGTTTTTGTTGGCTTGGTTTCAACAGTTGATGACTGCTTAAATAGAAACTGGGCAGATAGTTCTGACTGCATAAATGGTGTCATTTTACAATTAACGGGCAAAAATGAAATACAATGAACCAGGAGACCATAACTGCAAAGTTTTGTGCGCATTCCTTACTGTTAATGCTCACAAAACAACAATTCAACAAACAAATAAAGTGTTGATTGTGTAAATGAACTGAAAAAAAAGCACTGATAACTGATAAAAAGCTCTCTGAACTGAAAAAAAAGCACTATTAACTTGAATTG
>Ga0114918_10000555_pt1 | contig 32178 bp, 31 predicted proteins | sample LantaG_FD_87015 | JGI IMG/M metagenome (GOLD analysis project Ga0114918, IMG submission 87015) | Deep subsurface microbial communities from Baltic Sea to uncover new lineages of life (NeLLi) - Landsort_02402 metaG | ecosystem: Environmental > Aquatic > Marine > Oceanic > Sediment | place...
CGCCTCCAGGGCGGGCCGGCTGGCCCCGTCGCCGCCGATGCGGAGGACGACGCCCACCTCGCCCCGGAACCGGCCGGCGAACGCCCGTATCAGGTCCGGCTGGTTCTTGGTGGATGTGAAGTGGGCCACGTGCAGGAAGCGGAACTCGCGCGAGCGGCCCCGCGCGGGCCGCAGCGGCATCTCAAAGAACTGGCGCTCCACCATGTTCGGCAGCCACGTCCAGCCGCCGGCCACCGCCCCGAAGTACCGCTCCGTCGCCTCGCCTAGCTTCGGGCTGACGACGGTCCGGGCGCCGGCCTCGGCCCACGCCCGGCGCACGAGCGGCATCTGCCAGAACGAGACGCGACCTTCCAGGAACATCGACGAGTGCTCGGACAGCACGTACGGGATGCCGTACCGCCGCTTGATCCGCTCCGCCAGGATGCCCGCCTGGAACGCCGCTTGCGCCTGGATCAGGTCCGGCCGGCCCACCTCGCGCAGGTACCGCTCGAACAGGCGCATCCCGTGCTTCAGCCAGGAGTGGGTGTTCGCGTACGGGACCAGCGGGAACCAGGCGCACGTGTACGAGGAATACGTCGGGATGCCGTCGTCGTTCTCGAAGGCCTCGCGGTATCGCCACCGCCCGTACTGCCGCATCACCAGCACCGAATACTGGCCGGGAACGACCACGCCCATCCGGCAGCCCGCGTCCTTCAGCGCGTGGGCCTGTTCCCGGAAGAAGACCCCGTTCAGCGGGAACTGGGGGGACCGATACCACGACGGTATCATCAGGACGTGCACGTCGGGCCCCCTTCTGCCGCGGCGCCAGACCCCAAGTCCGCCGGGCCGGCCGACTCGCCCAAGCGGGCGTACGCCTGCACGATTGTATCCGGCGTCGCACCGGGCTCAAGCCGCAGGTCCGCTCGGCCGACGGCGTCCGGCGAGGGCTCGCGCCCGCCCGGCGCCAGCGGCTCGTACACGAGCCGGGCGCCCCACCGCCGCGCGAGCGACGCGCCGAGCCGCAGCAACTCGGGCCCCTGGACGTGCACCACGTCGGCCACAAACGGCGCCATCTTGGCCTCCGCATACGCAACCCGCATCCGCACAACCTTTCCTCGCGCCCCCTGACTCTACGACACCACCTGGCGCGGCCGGTCCGGAGACCAGTAAGTGTTTAGCGTGCCATTAGCCGGGTGGCACGGCTTGCTTGTCAAGCCGTGTTGCCGGTTCGGGGAGCACGGGTTGCGAGCAACCCGTGCTCCCCCGAAAGGACAGATTGCCAGCACGCTAAACACGTACGGAGACCCGCCGCGCCAGGTTGACTCATGGCGCTACTCCACCCGGCCTTCCTTCGTGCAGGCAGCGCTGTGCTTCTCTTCGTAGCGGAACTCCTTGTGGATGCCCTCGGCCCGCCCCGTGAGCACCTTCGCCAGCCCGATGAGCCCGCCGACGGCACCGTAGAACGACGCGCGGTTCCACCGGATAAGGGCCGAGACGAGATGGCTGGCGATGACCCCGGCGGTGGCCCAGTAGAACGCCGGAAACGTCCGCCCGAAGTGCTTCTTGACGAAGTACCACCGGTACGTCACGTGCATCTCGCCGTAGTGGCGCATCTTCCGCGGGTCGAACGGCGGCGGGTAGTGGCCCACGCGCGCATCGCCGAGGACGTACAGTTCGTACTCGCGGCCCGCGCGGTAGGAGAAATCCGCGTCTTCGTAGTTGGCCGCGCCCGCGAACCACTCGTCGTAGGCGAACCGGTTGACGATCTCGCGGCGCCAGACGGTCGCGCCGCCGCAGAGCCACTCGACCCGCGTGGCCGGCGCGACCGGCTCGACGCTCGTCGAGTAGCCGCTCCGCAGCACGACACCCCGCCGGCGGCTGTCGATCAGAAACGCGCGGTAAAGGAGCCCGGGCGCGTGGTGCTCGGTGTTCGTGATATTGAAACTCGTGCCTCCGACGCGCGGCCCGGCCGACGCCCAGAACGCGAGCAGGTTCCGGATCGCCTCGGACTCGACGACGATGTCGTCGTCGAGGTAGCCGACGAGCGTCGCGTCGGGCGCGAGGGCCCGGAGGCCGGCGTTCCGCTGCTTCGTGAGCGACGGCGGGAAGCACCGGACGTACGTCAGGGGCAGGCCGTGGGCCGCGAGCGACGCCCCGAGCGGCTCGTCGCTGCCGTCCACGACGATGGTCTGGTGGGGGCGGACGGACCCCGCGGCGAGGCTCTCGAGGAGCGTCCCGAGCAGCATCGGTCGGTTCCGCGTCGGGACGATCAGGGCCAGCCTGTGCATGACGTTCCATCCCTGAACGGACAACCGCCTTGCTGGCGTTCCCCAGTCGCTGCAAACCGGCCCATTCTTCGTTGGAAACTATCTGATTGGATCGGATCCGTGGCGCAGCGCGTGGCGCAGCAATCTCCAGCCTTCGGCCATGGTACACTTCAAACCCACAGTGGCGACGCTTTCCCGGAACCGCCTGGCGACAACCGCGGGCGTCATTCGCCGGAAGGCTTGCCGGGCATAGTACGTCTCGATGTCGCGGACGGCGGCCGACAGGACGCCCGAGGCCGTTTCGTCGTCCATGTCCGTGAGATTGAAACTGGGCATGTCGAGGATGGAGGCCCGGTCGAGGCCCATCATGTACTGGCGCTCCTCGCCCTTGATTCGGCCGCGCTCCAGGGCCATCTTATAAAGCTCCGTCCCCGGGAACGGCTGGGCAAAGAAGATGCAAGGCTGAACGCCTATCTCCTTGAAGAACTCGACGCTCTCGCGCACCGTTTGCTCGGTCTCGCCGACGTAGCCGAGCATCATGTTGACCTCCAGTGAGGGGATGTACTGTTTGGCCAGGGCGATCGCCCGTCGGGCCTCGTCCACGGTCGTTTTCTTCTGCATGAGATCGAGGATCTTCTGGCTGCCGGACTCAACGCCGATGGACAGAACGATACATCCGCTGTCGCGCAGCCACCCGAGGCGTTCAGCGTCCATCGTGTCCACGCGCGAGGTGACGCGATAGGCGATGTTCAGTTTCCGCCGGTGGATTTCATCGGCAAATTCCTTCAGCCACTTGCGGTTCAGCATAATACATTCGCCCGCGATGGCAAAGAGCCGCACCTTGTACTTCAACTTGTAAAACTCGATTTCATCGAGGACGTTCTGGACCGGACGATAGCGAACAGCGCGGCTCGAGACGCGATAGCAGTTGAAACAGAAGGTGCAGTGGAAGGGGCAACCGCGCTGGGCGTGAATCTGCAGGACGCCGCCGGAATTCTCCAGCAGTTGGTCCATGGGGAAAAACGAGTCATCGATGCGCGGCACCTGGTCGAGGGACGCCATGAGCGGGCGTGGGTCGGTTATTTTCACACCGTCGGCAGACCGGTAGGCGATGCCCTTGACCGTGTCGAACTGCCTGGCTCCTGCGATTTGCGAAAGCAGATCGATGATTGTCTGCTCGCCCTCTCCGATGACCAGGAAGTCAACATCGAAATACATGAAGCACTTGTCCCTGAGGGCCGAGGCCAACCCGCTGCCGAGGATGATCGGCTTCCCCGGTTGGAGGCGCCGCACCTGCGGCACGAGCCAGTCCATGTACGGGAAGACCGTGATCAGCCCGCCAATGGCGACGACGTCGGCCGTGGCTTTTCCGATGCACTCCAGCACCGTCTCTCTGGAGTAGCGATAGGAATCGGCATCGATTAACTCGACGCGATGCCTCTGCCGGCGAAGCTCCTGGGCGATATACGAGATCCCAAAGGACGGAAATCGCGGCGGCTCATAGACACACATCGGCGGATTGATGAGCAGCACGTCCATAGGTTTCACGTTTTCCCGACCACCCGCAGACAGAAGCCCGGCGGCGTAAGGCGCCGCAACGGGGACCCGTTGCGGTGCAGCGACCGAAAATCATAGGAACTCCCGGCGGGCAAAGCAAGCCCTTTTCGTCCCGCTCGTTCCGGAGCGTCTGGCACACGCCAGGGGGCCAGTGCGAAATGCGCTCGTCGTCCGTTCGGTTCCTCGTCAGCGCTGGAGCCGCGAACGGATGACTTTCGCCGGAACGCCGCCGACGATATCGTAGGGTTTGACATCTTGGGTCACCACCGCCCCGGCCCCGACGATGGCATGGTCGCCGATGGTGACGCCGGCGGTGATGACGGCGTTGGCCCCAAGCCAGACGTCATCGCCGATGTGAATGTCGGCCGAAATGTTGCCCTGTTCGAGCATCGGCTTGTCGAGCGAGTCGGAACGATGGTTGGCCGAACGGATGACCACATTAGGCGCGATCATCACGTTGCTGCCGATCTTGATGGTTTCGCTCTCGCCGGCGCAGATGAAGAGATTGGAGTTGCCCCGGAAGTTGTCGCCAATAATGACCCGCGGCGAGCATCCCTGGGCCAGGACCTTGCAGTCATCGGCGAACCTCACGTTGCAGCCGAATTCAATGTGCTCAGGACCGAGAATCTGGACGCGGTCGCCAATGTAGAGATCCGCACCACAGGACTTGAGCCGGCGGCGCAGATACGCCCTCTGGCGCTTCCGCCAGAACGTCCGCCACATGCCCTGAAAGGCAATCAACAATCGGTTGAACATGGAACGGCCCCGACGTCATCCGGTCGCACCCCAGGCCCTGCGGGCATTCCTACTTCAGCCACGCCTGGAACTCGTTCACGAACTGGTTGACCGCCTCGTCCGTCTTCGGATGGGCGCAGTAGTCCTTGAAGAACCGCGGCGGGACGGTCACGATGTCGGCGCCGGCGGCGAAGGCCTCGTTGACGTCGACGATGTGACGGATGCTGCCGACGACCAGTTCGGATGCGGTGCCGCTGCGGCGGAAGATCTCGCTCGTCGTGCGGACGACGTGGGCGGCGTCGTAGCCGACGTCGCGGATGCGGCCCCAGAAGAGGCTGACGAGGTCGGCCCCCGCCGCCGCCGCCATGATCGCCTGGTTCACGCTCATGCAGCACGTGCAGTTGATCTTGACGCCGGCCCGCTTCAGTTCGTGGATGACCTTCAGCTCGTCCCAGCCGATGGGGACCTTGATGTAGAGATTGCGATAATCGCCGAAGTGGCGGAGGAACTCCTGGGCCTGGGCAAACATCTCGCCGCAGTCCTTTGAGAAGACCTCGACGCTCAGCGGGATGTCGTACCCCTGGGCCTTGATCAGTTTGATGATCTGCCGGATGTGCTGCTCGAACGAGCCCTTCTTCTCCTTGGCCATGATGGCGGGGTTGGTGGTGATGCCGCTTGCGAACCCCCGCTTCAGGGCCTCCTCCAGCTCCACAAAATTTGCCGAATCGACGAAGATCTTCATGGCGTCCACCTTTCCGGTCTCGATCCGCATGTCCAGGACCCGCCCGAGGACGGGGCCGCGGGGTCATCTCAGCCAGTCGCCGATCCGCTCCTTCAGTGGCCGCGGCACAAAGCGGGCCAGGGCGCTGGCGGCTCGGCTGCGGATCATCCGGTTGGCGATCCGCCTTAGGTGCCGCCCCTCCCGCACTAGTTGCATGTCCATCACTTTCGCATTCACCTTCGCCAGGAACGCCTTCAGGTCGTCCTCGGTCAGCCGGCACAGGAGGGGCTCCGGGTGCCCAACGCCCTTGACGTTGAGGATATACTGCCGCAGGTCGGGGACCAAGCCCGCGGCCTGGGCCCGGTCGAAGAGTTGCGTGCCCGGGTAGGCCGTCGCGAACGCGAACGAGAGGTTCCACAGCAACAGGCCGTTCTCCCGGACCACGTCGATGAGGAACCGGTAGGTCTCGTCGAGCGTTTCGCGGGTCTCGCCGGGCATCCCGAGCACCATGTTCATGTGGACGAACAGGCCGGCGGCCGCCGCCCACCGGACGGCGTTGCGGTTGTCCTCGACGGTGGTCTTTTTCTGCATCTCGTCGAGGATCCGCTGGCTCCCGCTCTCGATGCCGAAACTGACGCGGACGAAGTTCGCCCGGGCCATCGCCTCGCCCATCCGACGGGTGAAAAGGTTCGCCTTCCCGCCGGAGGTGTAGATGCGGACGCCCAGGGCGGCCTTTTCGAGCGCTGCACAGAGATCCATGAACCACCGCGGGCTTGCCATCACCAAGTCGTCCCACGTCACGACGACCGTCACGCCGAACTCGTCCCGCAGGTGCCTCAGGTGGTCGACGACGTAGCCGATCGAGTGCCGCCGGTGCCGCCGGTTGAAGTGGAAGCAGAACGTGCAGTTGTAGACGCACCCCCGCGTCAGGACGACCGGCCAGACGCGGTCCTCGTCGCCGAGGCGGAGGGACGGCGGCAGGGTCCGGTTGACCCAGCGGTGCTCGATGTCCATGTAGAACTCATAATCGATCTCGCACAGGTCGGGCGGGCGGATGTAATCGAGGTCTGCCGGCAGGTCGGGGGCGAGGCCCCGCCACCCGTCGCCCGCCCGCCAGTGGAGGCCCGGAATGCGGCGGACCTTCTCAGGGTCGTCCAAGTGCCGGACCAGCTCGACGATGACTCGCTCCCCGTCGGCCTCGCAGAGGTAGTCCACCTCGGTGTGCCGGAACCAGAGGTCTTTCAGCGGCAGCCCCAGCGACCAGCCCAGGACCAGGGGTGTGGGGCGCCGAGCCTTGAGTTCCCGGGCCAGGCGTTCCGTGAACTCGTACGACGAGCAGATCGAGCCGATGCCGATGAGCCGCGCGTCCGATCCGAGAACCTCCTCGATGGCCTCGTGCTCGACGCGGCGCTTGATCGCCAGGTTCGCCTCGTTGTTCTCCGAAACACCCGTCTCCTTGCAGAACCGCTCGTGGACGTTCAGGATGCGCGCCGTGAACCCCGCGTCGCGCAGCGCCCGCGACAGATACATCAGGTGGACCGGGGGCGTGCAGTACGAGTCCACGCCTGTCCGGGTGGGGTTCACGAGCAGCACGTCCGCTTGGCGATCCATCGTGCCTTCTATGAACAACGCCGTTCCGTCAAGTGAATATCCGCTCGCCCAGGGTTCCAGCACTCAAACGGTTCATCCTTCTATCAGCGGCTCAAATAGACCCGTTTATGCTATGGGAGGCCGCGGAGGAATATTCTTCCATGAACAACGCCGTTCCGTCAAGTGAATATTCGCTCGCCCAGCCGGTGGTGCTCTCCATGATCCAGACCATCTTGCCGACCCGCACCTCCTCGGTGGCTTGGTTGAACCAGCGGAAGTTAATGTTCTGCGCGTGATAATCCACAACCACAACGATATTCTTGTCCTGTAGTATGGCGGTCTCCTTGGCGCTCCGCGCCGCTCTTGAAAGCCGCCCATCGGCTTTCATTCGGGCGAGTATATTCGACCCGACGGGAGACCGCCTTTGCTCATGTCATCTACAGGGCGCAAATCCTATCATATAGCCGCCGCTGAGTCACGTCCGACCGGATCAGGCGTTCGACGATCTCAACGTCGCCCGGCACGTCGACGCCCGGCGTGACGTACGGCGTGACGACGGCCCGGATGCGCCCATCGTTCTCCAGGATCCGCAGCATGTCCACCGACTCGACCCGCTCCAGCGGCGTCTGCGGCATCGACACGAACTCCAGGAGGAACGGCTTGCGGTACGCCATGATGCCCGACTGGCGGTACAGGGGCGGCGACTCGCCCGCCCGCCGCGACGGGATCACCGACCGCGAGAAATACAGGACCGACCCGCTCTGCGACAGCACGGTCTTGACGTAGTTCGGGTTGTCGAGTTCCTCGTACGTCGCCACGGGATAGACCAGGCACGAGCACACCGGCTCGGGGTCCTCCTGGAGCGGCCGCGCGACGTCCGCCACGCACTCGGGAAGGACGCACGGCTCGTCGCCCTGGACGTTGACGAGGACGTCGGCCTCGACGCTCCGGGCGGCCTCGGCGATCCGGTCGGTGCACCGCTCGTGCTGGTCGCTGGTCATCACGGCCGTGCCGCCGTAGGACTCGACCGCGCGGCGGATGGCCTCGTCGCACGTGGCCACGAGGACCTCGTCGATGCCCGGGCAGAGCATGGCGCGCCGCCGCACGTGCTCGATCATCGGCAGGCCGAGCACCTTCGCGAGGGGCTTGCCCGGGAACCGGGACGACCCCATGCGGGCCGGAATGATGACTACCGTTCTCATGGTCCGCGTCGTTCCTCTCGCACTGGCGCGCCCCCGCCGTCAACTCGGCAGGACGCCGCAGTCCACGTTGATGCACTGCCCCGTGACGGCCGAGGCCGACTCCGACGCCAGGTAGGCGCACAGGTCGGCCACTTCCTCGGCGCGTGGGATGCGGCCAAGGGCCGCGTTCTTGGCGGCGAAGTCGGCGATGAACGCGTCGAACGGCGTGCCGGCGGCGGGGCTGGCCCCGTCGCCGAGGCTCCGGCGGATGGAGGCCGTGTCGACATAGACCGGGCAGACGGCGTTGACGCGGACGCCGTGCGGACCCAGTTCCTTCGCCAGGGCCTGGGTGATGCCGTTGACGGCGAACTTCGACGCGCAGTAGACACTGTTGTTCGCGCTGCCGCGCTTCCCCGCCAGGCTCGAGACGTTCACGATGCATCCGCCCGCGCCGGCCGCGAGAAAGTGGTCGGCGGCGGCCTGGCAGCCCCAGTAGAGCCCCTTGAGGTTCGTGTCGATGAGGAGGTCGAGGAACGCCTCGTCCACGTCCTGGATGGGCCGCCAGACGGAGACGCCGGCGTTGTTGACGTAGATGTCGAGGCGGCCTGTCCACTGGAGGGCCGCTTGGACGAGCCGGCGGTGGCCGGCGCGCTCGCGGACGTCGGCCTGGACGAAGCGCGCGGCCCCGCCGAGACGGTCCGCCAGGCCCGTCGGCCGCCGGGCCGAGAAGACGACCCGGTAGCCCAGGCCACAGAACTTTTCGACGATGGCGGCGCCGATGCCCTGGCTGCCGCCCGTTACGACCGCCGTCCGTCCGTCGTTCATGTCGCTCGCCCATCCCGATTGCCCGGCCGTCCCGGGGTCCCCCGGAAGTCGGCCTCAGATGGTCATGCAGGAGAAGCCGCCGTCAACGGCGATCTCCGCGCCCGTCACGAAACTCGATGCGTCGGACGCCAGCCACAGCACGGCGCCGAGGAGCTCGTCGGGCCGGCCGTAGCGTTTCATGGGGGTGTGGCTCTTGATGGCGGCGTCGCGCGCCGCGTCGATGAAGTGCTTGATGCTCCACTCGGTGGGGAAAAAACCCGGCCGCAGCGCGTTGACCCGGACGCCGCACGCCGCCCACTCGCGGGCGATGTTCTGCGTCAAGTTCCGGACGCCCGCCTTGCTCACCGAATAGGTGAAGGCCTTCGAGAGGGGCGGGCCGGCGGAGGCCGAGGAGATGTTGATGATCGAGCCGGTGCCCTGGGCCAGCATCGGCTCGCCGAATACCTGGCACCCGTAGAGGGTCCCGCGGAGGTTCACGTGCAGGATCTGCTCCCACTCCTCCTCGGGGATCTCCAGGAGGGGCGTCGGGGCGTTCATGCCGGCGCCGTTGATGAGGATGTCCACCTGCCCGAAGGCGTCCCGCGTGGCCCGCAGGGCCTCGCGGAAGGACTCTTTGCTCGTCACGTCGATCGGGTGCGCGACGGCCTCGCCGCCGAAGGCGAGGATCTCCTGGCAGACCTGCTCGGCCTTGGCCGGCCGCTGGTCGAGCACGGCGACCTTCGCGCCGGCCCGCGCCAGGCCGCGGGCCATCTCGCCGCACAGGTACCCGCCGCCGCCCGTGACGGCGGCCGCCTTGCCCTTCAGGCTGAACAGTTCTTCCAGGTAACTCGCCATGATCGCTCCTCGTGCCGGCCCGCGGCTATGTTTTCTCGGCGACGACCCAGACGTGCGAACTCAGGCCGTTGGCCGCCAGGAACTCCTGGAACCGCGCCAGGAGCGCCTCGTCCCCGCGGGCGACCAGCGTCCGCAGGAACCGCGGGATTTCGTCCGGCGGCATCTGGCTCCGGATGATGTCCAGGTCCAGCCGCCCGGGCGTCGTGATCCGCACGTCCGCAAAGCCCGCCCGCTCCATCGCCGCACGGAACCCCCGCGTCGAAAGAATGTTGATATGGTTGACCGGGTACACGTTCCGGTGCCGCTCCCACATGACCTGGATGTCGAACCCGTCGCACCCGAGCGTGTTCAGGAACACCACCCCGCCGCGCCGGCAGACGCCCGCCACCTGCCGCAGCAACGCGACCGGCGAGAAGACGTGCTCAAGCACCTCGAAGCACGCGCAGAAATCGAACCGCCCGCGCCACGCCGACGCCTCGGCGACCGTGCCCTCCAGCACGTCCAGGCCCTTGGCGCGGCACACGGCGGCCAAGTCGGCCCCCGGCTCCACGCCCTTGATCTCGGCGCCGGGGAACAGCGCCGCCAACTCCTCCAGGAACACGCCGTAGCCCGTCCCCACGTCCAGGAGCGCCCGGAACTCCTTCCCATAGACGCCCTGGAGCGCCCGGACGTACTCGGCCCGCGGCCTGTAGACGCTCGCGCGGCGCTTCTCGGCACACTCGGGGTAGAACTCGGCCGCCCAGTACCGCGCGGAGGCGCTCGAGTTGTTGAACTCCAGCAGCATCGCCTCCGTCGGCCGCCGGCTCAGGTACAGCGTCCCGCACGCCGGGCACTGGCTGTACCGGTACCCCTGCTTAACGAACGCCGTCTCCTTCGCAGCCGCGCCGCACGCCGGGCAGTCCACCTCGACGAATTCCGCCTCACGGGCCAGCATGGCCGCCGCGTCCTGCGCGCACAGCGCCAGGTACTCGTCCTGCACGTGTCGGCTGCGGATGTCCTTTTCCTTCACGGCACGTTCCTCGGCCCAACGGGCAGCCTAGCAGGCCAGTTCCTCGAGCAGGTTCCGCACGGCCTCCGTCTCCATCTGCGCCCGCGTCTCGCGGGTCAGCGTCGCGACGTGCGGCGTCAGGACGACGTTGTCGAGTTCGCCCAGGGGCCCGGCGTAGGGTTCCTCGGGATAGACGTCCAGTCCGGCCCCGGCCAGGGCACCGCTCCGGAGCGCCGCCTCCAGGGCCGCGGCGTCCACGAGGTGGCCCCGCGCCGTGTTGACGAGGATCGCATTGGGCTTCATCCGGGCGATCTCGCGGGCGCCGATCAGAGGCCCCTCCCCCGCCGGCCGCGAGGCGTGCACGCTCACCACGTCCGACGTCGCCAGCAGTTCCTCGAGCGCACAGTACCGCATTCCGACGCCCGCGGCCCACCCCTTGTCCGGCGACGGGTCCGACCCGAGCAGCGCGATGCCGAAGCCCACCAGCCGCTCGGCCACGGCCCGCCCGATCCGCCCCACGCCCACGAGGCCGACCGTCTTGCCGGCCAGCATCGCACCGGTCTTCTTGGCCCACCGTTTCTGCCGCATCAGCGCCGTATGGTACGAGAGCCACTTCAAAAGGTCGAGCATCTGCGCGACCGTCATCTCCGCCACGGCCGGGACCGTCGCGTCGGGCGTGTTGCGGACGGCGATACCGCGCTCGTGCGCGGACGTAAGGTCGATGCTGTCCGTGCCGACACCGACGCGGCTGATGCACCGGAGGTCCGGCAGGCAGGCGAGCGTCTCGGCCGTGTACGGCTCGACGCCGGCCACCAGGCCGACCCAGTCGGTCCCGGCCGCGAGGACCTCCTCGGGGGTGATGCGGCGGGCGGTGGTGTTCTCGACGAACGGCCGGCCGCTCTCGCGCAGGAGCCGCCGCGGCTCTTGGTCATGCTCGCAGAACGTGGAGAGCGTCACCAGGATGCGTCCGCCCGGCCTTGTCATGCCGTCTCCTTGCTTGCGCTTGCCACGAGGGGCGCCAGGTACGCGCGGATGCCGTGCAGGTCGTCGAACCGCGGGACGCCGCAACCCGAAAAATCGTCCTTGTGGTTGCGGGCGACGAAGCGGACGCCCGCGGCCTCGGCGGCCTGCATGTCGGCGCGGCTGTCGCCGATGAAGACCGTCTGGTCGGGCGGCGCGCCCTCGGCCGCCATCACCTCGCGCAGGATGTCGGGTTTCCTGTGCGGGGCCCCGTAGATGCCCTTGAAGTACCGGTCCAGGCCACGGGTCTCAACAATGATCCGCAGTTCGTCCTGGGGCGTCGCGGAGGCCAGGTACATCGGGGCCCGGCCGGCGAAATGGGCCAGGAACTCGGGCGCGCCCGGCACGAACGGGCAGGCGACAATCGCCTGCCGCGTTCGACGGGCGTAGGCCTCGGCGATCCGCCGCTCGTCCTCGGGCGTATACGGCCGCCCGAGGATGTTCTGAACGATGTGCCGGAACTTCGCATACCGCACCAGGTGCTTGTTCGCCAGATGGTAGGTCCGGATGGCCTCGTGGTGCTCGGGGAACTCGGGGAACACCTCGACGAAGGCGGCGTCCTTGATCGCCTCAGACTCGACCACCAGGCCGTCGAAGTCAAGCACCAGGACCTTGATCATCCGCGCCTCTTCCGGCCGGCTGGCCGCCGGACCTCGTCCATCGCCCGGCGGCAGGCCTCGCCCAGGTACAGGATGTCGCCGCCGTAGGCGATGAACCGGAACCCCTTGTCCAGGACCCGCCGCAGGAGCTTCGCGTCCGGGTGGACCACGTGCAGGCCCGGCGCGATGCCGCGCTCCAGTGCCGCCTCGAGCACGCGCTTCTGCGCGGCCCGGACCTTCGGATGGTCGAGTTGCCCCGGCACGCCCAGGGAGCCCGAGATGTCGTACGGGCCGATGAACACGGCGTCGATCCCTTCGACCTCCAGGATGGCGTCGATGTGGCGCACCCCCTCGATATGCTCCACCTGGACCACGACGATCGTTTCCTGGTTCGCCCGCGCGAAGTAGTCCTTCGAGCCGAAACCGAAGTCCTGGGCCCGCCCAAGGCCGAAGCCGCGCGCCCCCTGGGGCGGGTACTTGACGGCCGCCACCGCACGGCGGGCTTCCTCGGGCGTGTTGACCATCGGGAAGATCAGGCCGTAAGCCCCTGCGTCCAGGACGCGCTTGGCCTGGACAGGGTCGTTGCTGCTGAGGCGGGCCATCGGGACCACCCCGTGCAGTTCAAGGATGGCAAACAGGCTCGTGAGCGCCCCGAGTTCCACGACGCTGTGCTCCAGTTCGACGACCAGGAACTCGAAGCCGCACTGGCCCATGATGTCCGCCACCCACGGATGGTCCATGGCGATCCAACTTCCGACCACCACCTGGCCACGGGCCAGTTTCCGCTTGACGGGATTGCCGAAGATTCTCATGGCCGCCTCGCTGGTCCCCTCGCTTATCTCGTCGATTCCCACTTGTTCCCGACCACCATCAACCGGGGGTCGCAAACCAACAGATGCCAGACGACCGCCTGAAACGCCTCGGTATAGGGCGTCACGCGGGCGGGCTGAACAACCGGGATGACAAGGACGGCGTCGCCGGCCTTGCGAGCGTAACCGCCGTCGCGTCCGACGATGCCGAGAACCTTGGCCCCGGCCGCCTTGGCCGTGTCGATGGCCTGAACGAGATTCGCGCTGATGTTCGTTTCGCGGCTCCCGCCGCCGACCGAAAAGACCAAGACGGCATCCTTGGGGCCGACGCGGCTGGTCTTCAGCCATTCGGCGAAGACGGTGTGCCACCCTTCGTCGTTCGTGCGGGCGGTCAACTCCGACACGTTGTCGGTGGGTGCGTAACTCTCGATGCCGACGAGTTTGCGGAAATCGTTCACGGCGTGCGACGCGTTGCCCGCGCTGCCGCCCACCCCGATGATGAACAGCCGCCCGCCGCCATCGCGGACGTGTCGGAGAATCTCGATCATCCGCTCGATGACCGCGCAATCCAACTGCCCGGCAATGGTGGCCACGTCCTTCAGATAGTCGGTCACGTAAGACATTTCATCCTCCCCTGGCGCCGGTCAGCCGCGGCCGCTGTCGGCGTAAGCCGCGTGAACCAGTTCCAGCGCGCGAATCGCATCGTGCGACGAGCACTGCTCGACGGGCGTGTCCTCGACAATGGCCCGGGCGAAATTGGCCACCTCCAGCGCCCAGGAGTCGTCCCGGTCGTAATAATAGCGGCATTCCTCCGGGTTTCCGAGAGCGCGGCAGACATCTTCGAACTGCCGGCGTCCGACGGTCAGCGTCTCGCGGCCGTAACTGCCCGTCTTGGACAGGAGGCCCTCAATGACAAGATACCCGTCCGCCAGGCCGATCTCCAGTCGGAACGTGTGTCGCCACAACGTGACCGACGAATGCAGGAGGCCGTGCTGGCCGCGATCGTTGGCGAAGATCACAAAGGCGTTGTCCTCCACAGGGACGTCCCAGTAGGCGGCGGCGCAGAAAGCCTTCACGCGGTCGAAGTCGCCGCAATAATAACGGAACAGGTCGATCATGTGGATGCCCTGGTCAAGGAGGACGCCACCGCCGGACTGGGCGGGATCGTTCCGCCACGACTGGCGGAAGTCCCGTCCGCCGGACCGGCCGTAGGAGCCCTTGACCCAGAGGACGCGGCCGAGGTCGCCGGAATCGACAATCCGCTTCGCCTCGAGCATGGCGGGATGAAACCGGTGGTTGAACCCGAACATCAGTTTCCGCCCGGCGGACGTCGCCTCGGCTTCCTGCAAGCGGCGGATATCGGCCACCGTCCGGCCCGGCGGCTTTTCGCAGAAGACGTGTTTGCCGAGGGCGAGGCTGCGGCATGCGACCTCCGGAATGAGCGCGTTCGGCACGCACACGAACACGGCGTCCACGTCGTCCCGCGCAATGAGTTCCTCGTAGGAGTCCATCCACGCCACGTCGGTGGGCACGTCGGCCGGACGGGGCTTGAGGTCGGCGATGCCAACCAGGCGGTACGCGCCGCTGGCGGTGATGACGCGCCGGCGGATCTCGCCCATGTACCCGTATCCCACAATGGCCGCTGCGACGCGTCCTCTTGTCACCATGCGGTCCTCCCGGATCCGGGTGCGATTCGCCGGACCCAGAAACTTGTGATGCGGTGCGCATCGGGCTGAAAATACGGAAACACCTTCGTGATCGCCTCCGCATGCTTCAGATGCATATACCGTGAGGCCCACACAATCTCAAACTCCCTGTTGAACTGAAGGAACGCGTGGAGAAGGTACTGCTCCGCGAAGAACCAGTTCCGCCCCTTCACCCAGTCTTTCCAGTACTCGCCGGGCAGCACGATGTCGTGCCAATGCACCAGGGCGCCGGTCTTCAGTCTCGGAACGATCTCGAGGATCTCATAGATGACGTCGCCGCCGATCCGAACCACGTGCGAGGAGTCGATGAAAACCAGGTCCGCGTCGGCGACCTCATCCAACGCCACATCCTGGACCTTCGCTTCGATCAGCCGGGTGAGGCCCGGAAAACCGGCCCTGAGGGCCTCGCCAGGGTACGGCTCAATCGCGATCAGGGCCGACTCGTGCCCTTCCCGCGCATTCATGACACACGCGCGGGCCGAAAACCGGGTTGAGGCGCCGCTGCCGATCTCCACGATCTTCTTTGGCTTATGGTGCCGAATCATGGCGTGCAGAATGGCCGCGTCGACAACTGAGAGCCCGGCGTTTCTCTCGAACTCGACCTCTCTGGCATAGGTCGGGAACACTTCCTTGAGGTATCGCTGCTGGCCGGCCGCGTTCCAGTCCACGCCCACACAATCCGAGAGACGCTCGAACAGGGAGTCCGGCAGGTCGGCCCTCGGCGGAAGCGGGGAGTAGTAATGGACCGGCATCACGTGGACCCCAAGGCACTCGAACGCGCGGCAAAAGCGCCACAAGAAAGCCGTCCGGGCAACCCGTACGCGGGTCTCCAGTTTCCTCACGATCCAGGCAATCCCCATCAGGTCACCTCCGTGGACAGTCCTCCATCACCGCCCGCCCGGTTTGGGGTGAAGAGGGTCATGGCTCGGTCGGTCACCTCGCCGAAGTAATGGCACTTGACGTCCGCCGCGAGGGCCGCGAGCGTCTCCGGCGTCATGGCGATTGCCTGTCGCAGCCTTTCGAGCAATTCCCCCGGGGTGCGCACCGCATTCAGAGGATAGTCCATCCATTTTACCGGGTCTAGGAAAAACGTGTTGTCGGGCACCACTCGCACGAGCGGCACGCCGCAGGCGATGGCCTCCATGTGAACCACCGAGGTACCGATGGCCAGGGCCACGTCGGCCCGCAGCAGGCCGTCACGACAACTGGCATTCGTGAATTCGACCGAAGGGAAGGTCAGCCGGCCGACGAAGTCCCGCAGTTCGGCCTCGTCCAGGAGCGGATGCGGCTTGACCAAGACGTGGCATTCCAGGCGCTCGCCGATAGCCGCGCGGAGTTTGTCAAGCAATTCAAGACTCATGTTCCAGTCATACGGGAGGGGAAGAAAGAAGACGGGCGGCTGGCCGCGAGGACGACCTTCGGCGAAGCGTTCCGGATAATCCCGAATGTGGGCGAATCGCAGGCTCGGACCGGACACCAGAAGCCGCTTCGGGAACCCAAGGCGCCCCAGCACGTCCAGGTAAACCCGACCGCCGCACACGATGCGATCGGGCAGCGGGTGCGCCGAGGCGCCATCGGCCGGAAGTTCCGCCCCCGCCTGGCGCGAGAGCCACACGCTGTGCTGGAACCCGATCATCTGGGCCGACGGATAGAACCGTCGCGCTGCCAGGATGAACATCTTCTCCGGCGCGTTATTCTCAAATGGATACACCATCGCATCCACGCGGATGCCGCGCCGGCCCAACTCCTTCAGAAGCGGGTAACCCAGATTCAGGCGGAACCGTCCCGGATCGAAGGCGCTGGCCCGATCCTCATGCCGCAGGATGGCCGACACGTCCATGCCGTCCACGCGGGCGCCTCGATACCGACTGAAGAATCGGCGCGTCTCCAGCCACAATAGCCCCAGCGCCGCCCTCCAGCCGACGAAGTGCTGGGGCACCAGAAACCGCTCGCCCGAGGTGGCCATGCGGCGGAACCAGTCCGCCAGCGGCCGCCGCAGATCAACGAACATCGGAACCAAGAGCACATCAAAGCCCCTGCGACGCAGCCAGCCCGGCAGGACCCCGAATGAACGGTCGCGGTACGTGCCGTCCGTGGCAAAGGCGCCCTCAGGAATCCACGTCCGCAGGATCAGTCGCGGGCGGGACGGGTCCAGACCCGACGGGGCGGGCAGAATACGCGAGAGCCGCCGCGTCCGCTGGAACTCGACCAGACAGTAACCCGCTCGGGCAATCGCCCGGCCCAGCCGCCGCCATCCCCGCGCCGCCCGCGACACGTCGTACCGGAAGCGGACGCCCGCCTCGCGGAGGCCTCGCGCGACACACCGCAGGAGTCCCTCATCGGCACACACGAGCAGCAGATCCTGCAGCGGGTCCTCGGCGGCCAGGTCCCGCGCGAACCGGGCGTAGATGACGTTGCGCATCAGGTTTGTGGCCGTGCTGCTGCACGAGGCAACCTGGCCCGACCACCAAATTTCCGGCGGGCGCCGGCGTCCCAAATCGTCCAGCAGACGAAGAAGCGGCTGGTGCAGCCGGTCGTAGAACCGGTCAAACGCGCCGTCCAGCCCTTCCACCGAGACCCCCGCCGGCGCCGCCTCGCGCAGGCGCCGCCGCAGCCTGTAATCGTCGTCCAGCACAACGATCCGCGCGTACGCGCACCGCCTCGGGACGCCCGCCTCGGTTGCCAGGGTAATGCCGATCAACGGGTCAGCCCTCCATATCATCCGCAGAGACGGTCGGCCGACCGTTCAACGGCTGCAACAGCATCGTGATAATCTGGCGCAGACGCTTCACACCCACCACTTTCACCCAGAGAAGGGTCATGATCGCCCCCAGGGCGATCCGCAGCGCCAGGCCGTGCCAGTAGGTCAGCGCGCCATAGTAGCACGCCAGCGCCAGAACCGCACAGGCCAGAAGTCCGCCGTACAGAACCCCCAGTTTCGGTTTCTCGTATTGGACCCTGTACCGGCCGCCGTAGACAACCATGCAGAGGGCTGTGGATGTCAGGCCGACCAGGCACGTCACCACCACGGCTCCGGCGGCGCCATACCGCGGGATCAGGACAATGTTCAGTCCGATATTGACCAGGTTCGAGACCAGCGCGAGCATGCCATTGAACCGCGTCATCTTCAGGAACGCACCCACCGTGCCCACCAACTTGCCGAAGGCCAGGATCACGTAGTACACCACCAGCCCGATGATCAGCGGGATCGCCGGCCGGTACGGCTCCGGCAAGAGGACCCCGACGATCTCCGAACTGAACAGGACGAGCATCAGCGGCGGGCCGATGATGATGGCCACGTAGTCCGTAAACAGCATCCCAAGGGCCTTCGCTGCGCCTGGGTCGACGCCGAACAACACCCGGCTCCATTTCGGCGAGTACACGTTCTGAACGGTGGTCATCATCATGAACACGGCCACGGCGATCGCCTGGGCCCGGCCGTACACGCCCAGCGCCGCCAGCGACACCAACGTCCCCACCAGGAACTTGTCCACCGTAATGTTGATGACCCCCGAGAGGACCTTGGTCATCAGCGGCCAACCGTAGGCGAGGCTTTCCTTCAGGATCGCCCAGTCGATGCGCAGGGCCGCCGCTCTGAACCGAGAGAGGTACAGGCTGAAGACGACGGCCCGCCCGGCCAGGCCGCCCACGACGAGTCCCCAAATCCCGTACTGGTAGGCGATCACCAGGACCAGCGAAACCCCCGTCGAAAGGCCCAGCCCCGCCAGGTCGTAAGCGATGCATGGGCCCGCCTGTTCTGAGTTGCGGAAGTACGTCTGGAAGAACGAGTTCAGGTGACTCAAGATGCCCGTGGCCATGATGATGACCAGCAGCCAGGCCCATTCCTCCGAGCCGGTCAGGCTGACGGCCAGCACATGGCGCAGCGCAAAGAGGGCGACGAAAACCGCCACAAAGCAAAGCACGCTGAACCCGACCACCGACCCCAGGAGCCGCCGCTGCTTCTCCTCGGAATCCGCGTAGGCGAAGAAATACCGTTCGTACGCGCTCAGCAGTCCCCAGTTGCCCATGCCGATGCCGATCACCATCACGATCTGGAGCATGTCCAGGACGCCGTAGTGCTCGGGATTGATCAGGCGCGTAAAGATCGGGACGGTGGCCAGCGGCACCGCCATCTGGGCCCCCTGGGCCACCAGGTAGAGGCTCAGGTTCCTGAGCGTCTTTTTGCCGTCCGCTCTCAAGGCGATCCCCCTGCGGCCAGGGTCGAGGCGGCCACGCCGCCCGACGCCGGCCGGTTGACGACAATGGCTCCCGCCCCCCATCGCCCGGCAAACTTCTCGCCGGCGATCTCCAGCGCCTGCTGCTTCGGCCGGCCCGCTTTGAGCGCCTCGTGGACCCCATGGATGAACGTGCCCAACCTCAGGCCGGCCTGGCCATCGCAGAACGGATCCAGTGTCGGCAGCCCCGCCGACCAGTCGCCGAACTCGGGGTACTCATCCGGCGCGGCCCGGAACCGCTCGACGGCGGCACGCAGCGCCGGCCACGTGGAGAAGATGACCCCATGGCGGCCCCACGCGTAGAACGGATGCCGGCTGAGCCCATCGTCCAACAGGACGGCGCGCACCCCGGCCAAGCGTCCCTCCAGGGCGGCGGCCGCGCCGAAGATCTTGCCGATGCACAGGTCGGACGCCAGCGCCGCCTCGGCCGGAAAGACGGTGCTTACCACTTCGTCGCTCGTCAACACCACGCACCGGCCGGTCCGCTTCGCCTGCTCCAGGAGCCCCGCGACGTGGCCAAGCCGATCCAGCAGCGATCGCGACGCCTTCGGCTTGCAGACCACACCGATCGTCGAGTCCTCGAGCAACCAGCGAAGCACGTATTCGTAATCGGACGCCTCCTGCTCGTGGCTGCGGAGGATGTCCCAGCGGTTGTAGGAGTTCTCGTCGAAGAAGCAGAGGATGAACCGGGCGCCAGCCTCCTGGAGCCGTTTGCGGACCTCGGCCCCCCGTCCAAGGTGCCGCAGGTATTCGCTGGACCGGTCGTAGATAAACCCGTTGCGCACGAATCGGCCGACCGGCGCCGCCTCGGCGCGCCAGACCCGCTCGAACAACTCGGAGAACACGAACTGGACGTCCTCGCCGGCCGAGTGCGTACATCGGGCCACAATCACGCCGGGCGAGTACTGGTACGCGATGCTAACCCCGCCCAGGGCGTCCAGCGCCAGCACCTGGGCCACGCTGGTGTGACACGTGCCCACGTCCACCCGAACATGGTTCGCGGCATAGAAGTCGTACCAGTAGGCATACTGCTTGGCCAACTGAAACAGCCGCCGCAGGCAGAAGGGCGACGCCCGCCCCCGGCGCACGGCCGCACCGAGCGCGACGACTGCCAACCGCCCCAGGACGTTCAACAACGTCCGATACAGGCACCAAGTGGGGCGCCATGCAGCCACATGAGGCGCGGAGCCCAGCAGGCGAATCCCGCGCCGGTTCACTTCGGCCTGCACGCCCGCGTCGAGCGGTCGGCTGCTCACGTAGTTATATACCAGCACCTCGTCATGGGACACGCCGGACCCCTCGAGCATAAAGAGTTCGGATCGCTCGCCCGGGTCGAAACTGATCTTGCGGAAACCGTAGTTGACGGCCACTGTGTCGCGCGGCACAGGCGAAGCCGCCGGTCCGCCGGCCGGTGGCGGTGCCGGGACCCGCGCGGCATCCGGGGCCGCCGGCTTCGCCCCCGCCACGTGGCGGCAAACAGACCGGGCCACCGTGACAAGCCCCTTCGACAGCATCGATGCCAGACGGGCAATTGATCCCGGAAGTTCCGCCAGACCCCACAGGTTCCCGTACCCCACCAGGCGAACGTTCTTGCCGCGCGCCCGCTCCTCGAGATGCGAAAACCACGGCCTGCGGCGGATTAGGAGGTCCCCCTCCGTCCCGGCGGCGTCCGGGTCGTGCTGCATGATCCACGCGGCCAGGTCCATGCGGAGGTACTCGGCCAGGACGTCCAACTGCACCGTCCGGTCGAAGTGCCGCACGACCTTCTCCGGCGCCCACAGCGGCGCCATTCCCTGGATCAGCGGGTCGGCGGCGTACATCCGGGCGCTGATGGCGCGGGTGGTGGCCCGAGCCTCCTCCATCGCCCGGTAATACTGCATGTCACCGACCTCGTCCCGCACTTGGGTGATGTTGCCTTCCACCGGCCGCACCTCGGAACGAAGGAGGCCGAAACGCCGCGCCAAACCCACAAGCCGCCGCGACTATGCCGAAAGCGGCTCAAAGTGGCGGATCATCCGAACCGAGCGGCCGAAGGCCGCCGCCCGCAGCAGCGGGACCCATGTCATCTCGTCGATGAAGAGGATTTTCATGCGTTTGCTTTGTCCGGCCGCCAACCGCGCCGGTCCCGGCGGCCGCAGCGCCCCCGCCATCACCCCGTGTGCGACCGGTCCGTTTCCGGCGCGGCGTCGATGCGTTCGCCGCTTCGCTTCCGGAGCGTCTTCAGGGGGTCGTCGTAGTGCACGTATTCACCGAGCACGGCCTTCTGGCATCGGATCATGCCCTCGCGAACCTGGCGCTGGAGTTCCTCATCGCTCATCGAGGTGAGGTTGAGGTGCAGGTTCTGGCGATCGCCCAGGTTCATCAGGAACTGCTCTTCGTCCTGGATCAGACCACGGGCCATCGCGTCGCGATACACCGGCGTGCCGGGCGTGGGCAAAAGGTACCCGGCGCTGGGGGCGACACCCTCCTTGATGCAGAAGTCAATCGTTTCCTGGATCGAGGCTGGCGTCTCCTGCGGGTAGCCGAAGATGACGCTCGTCAGGGTCGGGACGCCCGCCGCTTTGAGCGTGCAGCGGGTGTTAGAGTAGCCTGTCAAGCTCATCGGCTTGTTGACGGCCTTCATGATCTCCTGGTTGGCGGACTCCAGGGAGTACGTCACGCCGACGCACCCGCTCTGCTTCATCTTGAGGGCGATGGCCTCGTCGCGCGGGCCCGGCCTCTGGAAGAGCGTCCCGACGACGCTGGCCATCCAGTTGACGTTCAGGCGCTCCGCCAGAAGGCGGTCCACGAAACGCTCGACGTGGCTCTTGTTGCAGAAGGTCAGGTCGTTCCAGAACTGGATGTAGTTGACCCCGTATCGCTGCTGCAACTGGCGGATTTCGGCCACGACCGACTCTTCCGAGCGGTAACGGTATCCCTTGCCCAGGAAGTTGTGGAAACAGAACGTGCACTTGTAGATGCAGCCGCGGGCCGAACTCAGGTTCTGGGTCACGATCTGGTCGAGCGGCCGGGGATACGGCTCGTTGACGTTGAACTTGGACGCTTCCAAGTACGCCTCGATGTCGAACAGGTCGCGGTTGACGAAGGGGAGCGTGTCGATCTGCGGGATGGGCGCCCGCGGCGCGTTGGCGACGATCCGGCCGTCCTGCTTGAAATACACACCGTCCACGCCCTCGAGAGACTCGCTCTTCCTGAGACGGTCAAGCACCTCCAGGATCGTGACCTCGCCCTCGCCGACCACGGCCACGTCGGCCTCGGTCCATCGCAGGAGTTGCTCCGGGATGGACGTGGCCACCGAGTTGCCCAGGATGATCGTGGCGCGGCGCTGGGCCTCGCGGATGACCGAGAGGGCCCACTTGACCCAGCGGTAATGCGTCACGAGGGCCCCAAAGGCGACGACGTCGAACCGGCGCGACGCCAGGAACGCCTGGAACTGGCCGTCCGTCGGCCGGTGGGCGTCGAGGTCGTAGATCGTGAAATCGTACCCCGCGATTTTCATCACCGTGGCAATGTATCCCAGGCCGATCGGGAAGAACTTCCGCGGATTGTTTGGCCTAAGACACGGATTGATAAGTAAGATATCCATTCCAAAAACTCCTGACCTGTTTCGCCGAGCGACCGCCGTCGGCGCCGTGCCGCACCTTGTCGCCGGCCCCGACCCCGTTACGACGGGCGCCTCAGAACCCTCACGACGGTCTGCAGCCCCATCTTGGGGATCGCGGGGGCCTCGGGCCTCTCCACTTGCCGGAAACCGAACCGCTCAAAGATCTCCTGGTAGTTCCTGCTGAAGTGCTTCCAGTCCTGAGGCTCCTCCACTTCGATGGTGATCAGGAGATCCTTGGCGATCCGCGCGATCTCCGCCATGACCCAGTCGCTTTCCTTGTGAATATGCGCCAACGTGCGAACGGTAAAGACCACGTCGAACTGCCTGTCGCAGAACGACGGGATGGTGTCCTCGACCGACCCGACCATGACCCGCGTGGTGGACTGGGCCATTTCCGGGTAGAAGACCTTGAACTTCTCTACCGCGTGGGGGTTCAATTCCAGCCCCACGAGGTTCCTGAACCCGGCGTCCCACAGGGCTTTCAGGTTCATGCCGACGTTGCACCCGATCTCGAAGACGACCGCGTCCGGCTTGGCATGCTTCGCCACGAGGCTCGCCAGATACCGGCTCCTCGCCTTGGGTTCGGACCATGACGTTCCCCTACACGGAATAGACCTGGGCGTAGTTGTGCCAGGCATACTGGCGGCGCGCTGCATCGATCTGGCGGGCCTTCTTGAAGACCGGCCGGTAGCCGAAATACTCCATGATGTCGCTGTAGTAGAACTCGATGGCGGTGGCCTCGTGGGCGGTGATCCGCTGGCGCCAACGAGAGACGTTGAAGGCCGAGACACCGGCGAACTTTTGCCCTTCAAAGTTGTTGCCCGGCCACGGCAGGCCCCAGATGGTCGGCTGGAGGAGTCCGGGGTGGAACGTGATGCCGAGGAACCGTGCCACCCGCCGCATGACCCGCTGCGGCTCCCGCGCCAGGTCTTCGAACCGGATGACCAGGTAATCGCGGGGTCCATACCGCTCGGCGTTCCAGCGGGCCAATTCCATGCCAAACTTGCCGCGCTCAATGTGGCTCTGGAGCAGCCGTTCCAGCGCGTCGTTATGGTGCTTGTAGCGTTTCTCCCAGCCGGACTTGAGCGAGCCGTAGTTGTCGCGCGGGTCGCGGACGACGTGGATGAAACGGGCCTTCGGGAACCACCTCTTGGCGTCGGCGGCGTAGATCTCCGCACTGGTCGTCTTCTCGACCCACCGCCGGTGGCGGTCCTTCGGCAGGGGCGAACATTGGCGATACGTCATGACCATCGCCAGGAGCATCTCGCGGCTGTCACCGGTGCCGCGGCGGGTCCGATCCAGGAACTCCGGCTCCATCCGGCCGGCGCAGGAAACCAATTGCCGGCCGCCTTTCAATCTGGCCACCAGGTCGCCGAACGGGTGGATGCATCGTTCGAGCATCCGCTCTTGCTTCTGTTTCAGCGTGTACTTCGGGCCATCATACGGGGGATAGTAGGCGTAGAAGAACCCGCTGTCGGTCGGCACGGTCGAGAGTTCCGGATGGCCGTCCAGCAACGTCACCAGGAGCGTGGTGCCGGACTTGCGATGACCGCCGATGAACGTCGCCGCCGGGACCAGTTGCTTGTCGGATAGCATGCCATGCCTCCTATCCGCGTTGGCTCACGGTCCGCGCCCATCGCGCGGACCCGGTTTCCAGAGGGCCGTATCCACGGGCGTCTCGCTCAGCGTCACGACGCCTTGGGACCGGAACCCTTCGATGACCTTCAACACCGCGTCCGCCCGGAAGCCGGTTTTCTCGACGATGTCCACGATGCTGTGCGTGCCGTCCAGCAGGTGCATCGTGCCCATGACGACGGCGTGCTGGGCGGGGTCGCGATAAAAATCCACGTCGAAGCCCAGGCCTGACAGGAAGACCTCGCCCCAAAAGCGGTTGACCGGATAGTGGTTTCGCTCCAGGAGGTCCACGGCCGCCAGCAGAAAGTCGCGCGATGCTTCCAGCCGGCCGACGTCCACCTTCTCGGGCGTGTCGCGGTCGGTGTGGTAGTCGCGGAAGGGAAAATACTTGTCCGTGCGCGGCAGCGATCGTGAGAGCCCCACCATCGGGATGCGGATACCGGGACCGTCGTACTGCCGCTCGTCGTTGCCGACGATTGTCCGGAAGCCGCCCACCCAGCCGTCCGGCTCTCGCTGGTGCAGGGCGATCTCGAAGCACCGGTCGACCTCGCTGTCGGCCCAATGGGAAAGCTGAAGGGCGATGGGATTCGGCAGGCCCAGCATGTCCAGGTAGACGCCGCCGCGGACGTGCGGCAGGAGGGCCCGGTTCTTCTCGATCCAAGCTATCCCGCCGATTGTCTCGGGCGCCAGGATCAGTTTGTACGTGTACCGGCGGCCTGACCGCTCGGCCAGCCAGCGCATGGCGTCCAGCCCCACCACCACACCCGTCAGGCCGTCCTGGACCATGTGGCCGTGGCACAGGTGAGCACAGATGAGAAACGCCTGATCGCTCTCGCCCGGCAGGGTCACCTCGCCGATCTTCAGGATGCCGGGCGACCGCTCCGTGCGGATGACCACCCGGTAGCGATCGTTCTTCAGTGTGTCCTTGACTTCCGGCGTGCATGCCAGGCCCCAGCCCGTGCGGTAATAAAAGGTCCACAGGAACGGCACCCCGTCGGTGGAATCGTTGGTCTCGATCGGGTGTTTCGAGAAGAGGTGCTCCAGCAGTTCCTCGCGCAACACGACGCCCTCGAACGGCTGCGAGTAGGCGACGCAATAGGCGTTGCGCCGGGCGACGTCGAGCACCCGCCGACCGTCGAGCGTCTCGACGTAGGCCTCGCGGCAGGTCCATTTCTCGGGGACCCGCCACGTGCTGCACGCCGTGCCGCTGGGGACCTCGAGGATCTTCATGTCCACCCGGTCGGCCAAGTAGGCCAGCGCCCGGTCGTAATCGTCCGACATCAGGTACCGGTCGTAGTCCCACAGGTGCTCGATCAGGCCGAACATCGAGAAGTCTTTCTTGAACGCCATAGGCCACCTTCGTTTCGCCGGCGGTGCCCGTTTCGCTCCTGCGGCGCCGTCACGCCCCGCGCGGACCGCCCTCCAGGAACTCGCGCCGCAGCAGGCCGTAGCGCCAACCGTCGAGGTACTTGCCGTCAAGATAGAACTGCTCGCGGAGCGTGCCTTCGAGTTTGAAGCCGGCCTTCTCGAAGAGCCTTTGCGACGCCCGGTTGCCCACGATCAGGCCGGCCGTCAGTTTGTTCAGGTTCAGCCGCTGGAAAGCGTGGTGGACCAACAGCCGCAGGGCCTCGGAGGCGTACCCCTGGCCGCGGGCGCCGGGGTCCCCCACCAGGATGCCGATCTCGCCGGTGCTGTTCTGCGCATCGATCGAGTGGAGTGTGATGTTCCCGATGTGCTGCCCGGTCGCCTTGATGACGATGCTCAGCAAGAGGTCCTTCGACGCGTTGTATCGGTCAATGTATTCGCACAGCGACTTCCGCGACGTCGGGCGCTTGCCCGTGGCCATGTAGCGCGTGGTCTGCTGATCGTTGATCCACGCCAGGTACTCCGAAAGGTCGCCGTCGGACTCCAGCGGGCACAAATCCACCTTCTCACCAGCAAGAAACACAGGGCGGGTCATGACGATTCTCCTTCCGCATGGTCGCACTCGAAGACGGCGCAGGGGACGCCGTTGACTTCCGCATCCGGCAGCCGCTTGAAACCGGCCTTGATGAAGCACCGCAGCGAGGCGGTGTTGGAGAGTTTGACGATGCCCCGCACCTTCGCCGCAAAGCCGTTCTTCAGGGCATACGCGGCCCCCGCCGCCAGGACCGCCGTGCCGTACCCCTTGCCGCGCGACTCCGGCGCCACCGCGAAACTAAGTGTCGCCCGGTCGCCTTGCCGGTCGAACCGGATCATACCGACCGGCCCTCCATTGTCTTCGGCCACCAGGCCCATCCAATCGGGCGACGTCAGGCGCTTCGTAAGCCACCGGCAATGGCTCTCGAAATCAAACGTCCCCGACCGGAACGATTGGGCCCGCGTCTCGGGGTCCATCGCCCACTCGTAGAGCCGCGCCGCATCCGACATCGCGATCGGCCGCAGCGTGATCATGACGGCCGGCCCTCCACGAGGTCCCACGCGATCGGCGTGCCGCGAGGAATGTCCCGCTTCGCCTTCCGGCCGAGGACGGCGGCGTAGTGCACGGGCGCCAGACCGTAGCCCGGACGGATGACCCGCACGTTGTCCTTCGTCAGGGGTTCGCCACACCGGATGTCGGCGACCGCGAAGACCGATCGCCGGAACCGGACGCTGTCTTTCTCGCCTGCCGTGGCCCCGTACGACACCCTTCCCAGGACTTTCTCTGCGGCGCGGAGGTCGTCGACCATGCGACGGAAAGCGTCAGGCAGAAGCGAGAACGCCGCGTCCGGCCCGTCTTCGCCGCCGGGAATCGTGAAGTGTTTCTCCACGATGCTCGCCCCCAGCGCCACCGCCGCCACCGCCGTGGCCCCGGTGGTCGTGTGGTCCGACAGGCCCGCCACCACGCCGAACACGCAGGCCAGGTCGGGGATCGTCCGCAGGTTCATCTCCGCCGGGTCCGCCGGGTAGGCGCTCGTGCACTTCACGAGCGCCAGGTCGCCCGCCCCGTGGCGGCGGAGCGTCTCGACCGCCAGGTGAATCTCGTCCCGCGTCGCCATGCCCACCGAGAGGATGACCGGCTTTCCGGTCCGGGCGATCCGCGCCAGCAGCGGCGTGTCCACAAGTTCGAACGAGGCAACCTTGTAGGCGGGCACGCCCAGCCCCTCGAGGTAATCCACCGCTGTCTCGTCGTACGGCGTCGAGAAGAGCGTGACGCCGACCCGCTCGGCCTCGGCTGCGAGGCGCGGATACCAGTCCCATGGCATCGCCGCCTCTCGATACAGTTGATACAGCGTCTTCCCGCCCCAGAGGGCGTGGTCTCCCAGTTGGAAGTACGCGTTGTCGCAGTCGATGGTCATCGTGTCGGCGGTGTAGGTCTGGACCTTGACAGCGTCGGCGCCGGCGGCCTTGGCCGCACCGAGAATCTCTTTGGCCCGGTCGATCCGGCCGTTGTGGTTGGCCGACATCTCGGCCACCACGTAGCACGGCCAGCCCGGTCCGAGGGTTCGCCCGTTGATGATCATGCGGCACACTTCCTGAAATAGACGACGTCCCGCTCAAAATCGTCCAGGTTCGACGGCGCGTGCTTTTCGGTCTCCAGGCACACGACGGCCCCGGCGGGAATCCGGCGGATGATCCGCACGAGGTCAAAGTTTCCCGCCCCCAAACTCAGGTGCGCATCGGTGTGCGACGCCATGTCGCCGTCGCCCAGGTGAAACATCCGGGGGGAAAGTTTCAGAAAATCGGCCCAGACGCTGTTGAAGTCGGCGCCAGCCCACGCGGCGTAGCAGATGGCGTGGCCGATGTCCAGGCAGAAGGCCAAGCCCGTCTCGCCCAGCATCTGGGCCATCTCGTCGGGCGAGGACCCGATGCAACGCTCCCCCTGAAGACCGACGCGCGGCTTGTTCTCCAGGAGCGCCTCGGCGAAGACTCGCGGGAACTCGCCCCGCAGTACGCCGACCTGCCGCACCGTCTCTTCCGGGACCCCGTCTACACCGGGATGAAAGATCACTTGCGCCACCCCCAGCGCCGCGCGGAACGATTCCACCTCGGCCAGTTGTCGGCGATTGGCCTCCTCGCAGTCGGTCCGCGACAGGTTGAACCCGTGCAGCGAATGCGGCGCGTGCAGGACCGCGGGCAACGCCGCCCGGCGCCAATCGTCGAGGCACTCGCCGGCCGACCCGGGCACAACGTACAGTTCCAGGTAATCGAACACGCCGCGGCGATGGAGCGCCAGCGCCGGAGCCACGTGCCCGAGGTTGGTGGACCAGAGTTTGAGTCCGAGCCGGTGCATGGTTTGTCAGCGTTTCCTTCGCCTGGCGCGGGTGCAGGCCGGCCCCCTGCCGGTCCGTTTCCGCCTCCCCGTTCGCTCGGCGGCGAGCGACTTGGCCAGCCCTTCGTTGCGGCCGATCGCCGCGTTCCGCACGAGCAGCCGCGGGTTCTCCCTCAGGATAGCAATCACCTCGCCCAGGCCGCCGAAGCGATTCTTCCGGGCGAGAATCGAAAACAGTTCTGACAGGAGCCTGTAGTCAGCCTCCTCGTCGAGCGTCAGCCGGTACCGGCTCAGGTCCTCGGCCCCCCGGACATGAACGCTCGTGAAACGGCCGGGGTTGTTGGCGACGTGGAGCGTCACGTGTTCCCGCTCGGACCTGCGCGTTGCCTCTTTCCAGACCCGCTCCAGCGCCGCGAAGGTCATCGCTTCGGTATCCAGCCCGTCGGGATACGTCGGCGGGTGCACGTTCGACGCATAATCAGCCCCCGACTCCAGGAGCGCCCGCAGGACCTTGCCGCTCTCCTCGGGGTCCAGGAGCGGGCAGTCGCCGGTAATCCGCAGGACGACGTCGGCCCCCGCCTGGCGGGCAGCCTGATAGTAGCGGTCCAGAACGTCCTCCTCGCTGCCGCGAAACACGGCCGCGCCGACCGAATGGCAGAAGTCCACCAGCGGATCGTCGGCGGGCGAGTCGGTCGTGGCCAGAACGACCCGCGACACGCCCGGAATCCGCCCCGCCCGCTCCAGGACGTGCGCGATGGCCGGCTTCCCCCCCAGCGGCATCAGCACCTTGCCGGGGAGCCGCGTCGAACCCATCCTCGCCTGGATGACGACCACAACGTTCATGGGCATCCCTCACAGGGGCCACAGGGCCGGATTGAGCAGCCGCTCGTCCACAGGGCCGACCGCCTCTCGAGCCCGCTGCCACAGGTCCGGCACGGGCCGGCGGGCCCAAGCCCTCAGGTTGTCCCGGACCTGGGCGGGCGTCTCTGCCCCGAAGATGAACCGCGCCCGCGGCGCTGCATCCCTAACGGCCAGCAAGGCCAACTCCTGCCGCGTCAGGCCCAGGTCGCGCGCCAGCGCCTCCAGCCGCTCGACCCCGGGCCGTACCGCCGCCAAGGCGTCCGGAATCTCGGCCGGCCCCATCAGCACGAGGCCCTGGAGGAAGACGCTTCGCACGTAGACCCGCTTGCCGCGCTCCCGCGCCAGGTCGAACACGCCCGCGTCCAGGAACCGTCCGTCCAAGACGCTGGTCGGCACTTGAACCATGTCGATCCCGTCGGTGCAGATCGCCTCGACGGCCCTGTCGGGCGAGTAAACCGAAACGCCGATCCGCTTCACCTTTCCGGTCGCCCGCAGGGCTGCGGCGATGCGGCCGAGACCCTGGTTCCACTGCGCCAGCCGCTCCTGGCGGTGCAGCATCATGCCGGCCAGACTCGCCACGCCGAGCCGCGCGAGCGACTCCTCCACCGCCCGGGCCATCGAGGCGGCGTCCAGGTGCTCGAGCGCCGGGTCGAACTTGCTGATGACCGCCGACCGGTCGGCGATGCCCAAGCGGCGCAGCGCCTCCCCCAGGACGGCTTCGCTGCAACCGTAGGCCTGGGCGGTGTCGAACTCCTGGATACGGCCATCCCACGCCTCGCGGACGATGGCCGTCGCCGCCTCCAGGTCGGGCTTCCCGGCCCGGTTCGCGATGCCATAGCGAAGCCCCAGTTGGGCGGTCCCCAGGACGAGCGGGAGCGCGGCGGGAGTATCCATCGTCTTACGTCAGCCTCCTGAACCCGACGACCGCCGGCGGACCCTTCATCCGCTTCTTCAGGTCGCCCTTGGCCACGGCTTCGGCCACCAGGCCGAACGCCTCGTCTGCGGCTGCCAGGTACGCCTCCACGTGCTCGGCCCGGTGCGCGAGCATCGAGTAGAACAGGTTTGACGCCAGGAACCCCCGCTCGAGCATCAATTGCACGAAGTAGGCCTTCATCGCCTGCGCCTCATCGTACTCGAACGCAAAATGGCTGAGCGGATAGATGCCGGATACATGGACCTTCAGGGCGTGCTTGCGGGCGAGGCGCATCCACCCGTCCTGGATCTGCCGGCCGACGGCCATCAGGTGCTTGGCGGCGTCCAGACGGCGATGCTTCGCAAGGGTCGCCAAGGCGGCCGCCGGGCCGATCCGCTCCGTCCAGTTCGTGCTCGAGATGAAGGTCGTCTGCGCCGCCTCCATCACCCTGCCCATGCCGATGACGGCGGCTATCGGATACCCGTTGCCTAGGGCCTTCGAGAACACGGCCACGTCCGGCCGCAGGCCGACCACGAGGTGGGCGCCGCCGGAGTTTAGGCGCAGGCCGCTGGAGATTTCGTCGGCGATCAGCACGGCGCCGGTCTCGTCGGCCAGAGCCCGGACGCCGTCGAGGAACCCAGGCGAGGGAGGGTCGCTCCGGATCGGCTCCATCACTATGGCCGCCAGGTCCTTGGCGTGGGCAACCACGATGGCCTGGAGTTCCTCCAGATGGTTGTAGCGGAACGGCCAGGCGGTCCCCGCGAGGCCTCGCGGAACGCCGCGCGGCTCCAGACCCGGCAGCAGGTGCTCGCCGAGGGCGTTCTCCGTGCCGAGGTTGGCAGCCAGGTACCAGTCGTGCCAGCCGTGATAGCCGCAGAAGGCGACGGTGTCGCGGCGGGTGCAGGCCCGGGCGATGCGAACGGCGATGGCCATGGCCTCGCCGCCCGAGCGGGCGTAACGGACCTTCTCGGCCCAGGGGTGGAGTTCGCACAGGAGGTCGGCCAGCTCAACCTCCTCGGGGCAGTTGAGCGAACTGCTCGTCCCCGCGTCGATGGCCGCGCGGACCGCCGCGTCCACGTCCGGGTCGGCGTACCCCAGGACGGTCGCGCCGATGCCGCCGATGCTCATGTCGACGTAGCGGTTGCCGTCGAGGTCCCACACCTCCACGCCGCGCGCCCGGCTGAAGTACCCCGGCCAGACGCCCGGGGCGAACCGGTCGGGCCGCTTCGAGAGGAGCTGAGTCATGCCGGGGATCCGCGCCTGGGCCCGCGCCTGCATCCGGAGGCTCCGCTCAAGGTCCATTGGCTCCCCTCACCAGTTCCGTCACGCACCGGATGACCTTCGCAACGTCGTCGTCGGTCATCCCCGGGAACAGCGGTAGCGACAGGCACCGCCGGTAGTACGCCTCGGCGCCCGGACAGTCGCCCGGCCTCGTGCCGAAATGCACCCGGTAGTAAGGCTGAAAATGCACCGGAATGTAGTGGACCTGGGTGACGATCCCCCGGGCTCGCAATTCCAGCATGAACCGGGCGCGATCCGACGCCATGGCGTCGAAGTCGAACAGCGGCACATACAGGTGGAAGTTCGTCTCGCCGTCGGCCGACTCGTACGGCGTGTGCACGGGCGCCAGCGGACCGAAGGCCTCGTTGTAGCGGTCGACGATCTCCCGCCGCCGCGCACGAAACGCATCCAGCCTCTTCAGTTGCGACAAGCCCAAGGCACACTGGAGGTCCGTGATCCGGTAGTTGTAGCCGAGGTCCTGCTGCTCGTAGTACCACGGGTTGGGGCGCCGGTCGCCCCCATCGTCGCCGCGGCGCTGAAAGGCCAGGTCCTCGTGGACAAACTCCCCCGGGTCGCTCGTGAGACCGTGCGAGCGGAACCGCCTCAA
>Ga0114918_10000556_pt1 | contig 32156 bp, 27 predicted proteins | sample LantaG_FD_87015 | JGI IMG/M metagenome (GOLD analysis project Ga0114918, IMG submission 87015) | Deep subsurface microbial communities from Baltic Sea to uncover new lineages of life (NeLLi) - Landsort_02402 metaG | ecosystem: Environmental > Aquatic > Marine > Oceanic > Sediment | place...
AAAAACAGGACTTTTAGAAAATAGATTCCAGGCTTTTTTCCATAATTCCAACCTTACAGCTGCAGTTCCTTCAGTCTGAAAAATTTGAATAAATCTTTCAAACGCATGTGTCACCCATAAAACTGGTATGGAAATTACAATTAAAACAGATAAGGTTAAAAAGAATTTTTTAATAGATTTAAAATGCATCCATAAAACAAATATAGCTGCTCCAAAAAATGCTAAATAACTTCCTCTGCTTTTTGATAAAAATAGTCCTATAGTACAAAGCAAAAAAACTATGAAATATAGTATCTTTACTTTCTTTGCCTTCTCTTCTAAAAAGAAAATTAAGGCAAATATACTTACAAGAGCATATACCGAACCTGTTGCATTATGAGCAATATTTAACCCCATAAACATCTTACCTGCCTGGGCAGGATCTATTTCTATCATAAACACAGAATATCCACTAAAAAATTCTATGATACCTATAGCTGAAAAAACAGAAAATACAAAAAATAAAAAATTGAAATAATAATTAGTTACTTTCTTATAATCAAAAAAGGGAATTGCCAGCGCAAAAAACAAGATATAGCAGAAAAAAAAGTTTCCGTCTGTTCTTAAAAAATTATATGAAAAAAAATTAGAAAGGTATTGTCCTGAAAAAAAATAACTGATTATCAAATAGACATATATTAGGGTAAGAACCAATAATACAGGGTAATGATAGCTGGTTATCTTCCTGCTATATAATAAAAAGATCAACCCTAAAAATACAACAATTAAAATTGATAAAACTAGAAAATAAGGATATTTATTTACCAGTAAAAATAAAGCCGGTGATGCTAATACAAAATAAAAAAATTTTTCGAGCCAATATCCTCTAAACGTTTTTATTAGTGTGTTCACTGTATTTTTTATCAATAAAAGTTTTTATTTTCTCTTTAAATATTTCCGCGCTGAACCTTAGCGCATTATCTCTTATAATCTTCTTATCAAAACTATCTTCAATTTCAATAAATTGCTCAATAGCCTTTAACAAAGACCTTGGATTATTTTCTTTAAATAAAACACCTGTTTTTCCATCAATAATGGTTTCAAGAGAACCCCCTTTAGCATAAGTTATAACTGGCCTGCCTGAAGCCTGCGCTTCCAGAGGGGTTATCCCAAAGTCTTCCTCTCCAGGAAAAATAAGGGCTCTGCATCTTCCATATAATTTTATAAGTTCTTTATCTGTTACCTTGCCCAAAAACTCTATATTGTTACCATTGGCAAGCTTTTCCAGGGTTTTTCTAAAAGGCCCTACTCCTACTACTTTTAACTTTAAATCAACAAGATTAAATGCCCTGATTGCAAGATCTAAATTTTTATAAGAATTAAGCCTTGATACTATTAAGAAATAATCACCTATGCCTTTTTGTATGTCAAACATAGATATATTAACCGGAGGATATATAACCACCGAGTCTCTGTTATAAAACTTTTTAATCTTATCCTTTATGTTATTGGATATAGCTATAAAACAGTCAATTCTGGAAATAGTTTCCAGATCCCACTTTCTTAATCTTTTTATAGCCAGTGGAAGTATTTTTGATACAAGTTTTAATAACCCTTCTTTTTTTACATAATTTTCATAATCCCACACAAAACGTGCGGGCGTATAACAATAACATATATGAAGTGCACCTTTTTCAGTCCTGACTCCCTTTGCAAAAGCACTGCTGGAGCTTAAAACTACATCATAGCCGGATAGATTAAGACTCTCTATTGCTCTAGGGTATAAAAGAAGATAATATTTAAAATATTTTTCTAGCATTGGTAGTTTCTGCATAAAAGAAGTCCTTATATCCATCTCTTTAAAAGAAGCTGGCATTGTATTTGGGGTATATATAGATGTATAGATTGGAACATCGGGATATAATTCATGTAGGGTTTCTATAACCCTTTCAGCACCACCATATTGATTTAGATAGTCATGTACTATAGCAAGTTTCATAAAAAAATTTAAGCTACCTTCTGCTTTTAATTGAAATGATAAAATCAATAATATAGATAAATACTATACTAGTTACTAAAGCTGCTGCTATACTCAATAAAATATTTCTAAAGTAGGTAAAATTTTCATCCACTCTAGTATCCGAAACAATCTCAATACTACCAGTATATAACTTTTCATTATTTACCAAATTATCAAGAATATCTCTTAAATAATTATATCTGCCGGTTATTCTGTCAATCTCATTTTCCAACTCAGGAGGCAGAAATCCTGTTGATTTTAATTCAATGATTATATTATCTTCAACAGTAAGATTTTCGATTAATTCCTTATTAAAGCTTATGGCATATCCTTCAGCTTCAAGAGACAGTTCGGATAGATCTTCTTCCAGTGTAAAAATCTCTTCTTCAACTTTGCTGACAAGTTCATCATAAACTTTTCTAAAACTCTTCTCCTTATAGCTAATATAGCTATCTATTACTGTTTTATTTAGCTTTTCAGCATCTTCAGGGTTTCTATAAAAAGTATTTATTATAAAAAAACTTTCATTTCCCTGATATTCAGTTAATACCAGCCTTTTTAAGCGGCTTAAGTTTATATTCATATCAAGGTTACAGACTACATCATTTAGTAATTCTTCAGAATTAATTTCCAGTGTTAAAACACGCAAGTAGTGATTAAAGTAGTTATTAGTTGCTATACCTTCTGCAATTAACCACAAACTGTCAGCTTCCTGGGGATATTCATCAGAAATTATTTTTTGGAATTTCAGGTTATCTGTCGGTAAAGTCACAACTGTACTTGCTTTGTACTGATAATCTCTGGCAATAAAAAAATTAAAAATCAATCCTATAAACAATATCGCCAGAAAGGCTCCGGCAAAAAACCATTTTCTTTTTTTAAAAACACCTAAAATATTTTTTATATCTACAGCTACCGGCCCATATTTATTATCTTCTTTTTTCATTAACACCTGCTTTTTTTAATTTTTTATTATTTTATATAATAAAACTCTTTTAATAAAATCATCTTAACCATAATCACCAATCTAATCACTTATTTTTTTATAATCATCCTTAAGGGACTTCTGCCAGGACAAACCAATAGCCAGAGATACTGTCATAGACAAACAAATCATAACCGTTGTTGCAGAAAAATAATTTTCAGTTAGAGATAACGCAAAAAGTGAAGCAATTCCCCCCAGAGATGATAGAAAAACTTTTTTTGAAAAGCCATCTCTGGTTAAATTATATCCCCTAAGTATTCTCCTATAACAAAGTATCCAGAAAAACAACAAAAGGCCTAATCCTATTATTCCAGTTTCTGCTAAGAACTGAAAATATGCATTATGGGCATGCGAAAAACTAAATTCATATTTTGGTTCCATATAAAAAGCAGCAATATTTGGATAACCAACAAACAAGTTCAGGTTTGGGATAGTTTCACTTCTACTTATATAATTAATATCATTATATCTTCCAAATCCTATACCAAAGATTGGACTTCTGGTAAATAGATACAAAGCCCTTTCCCATAAAACAAACCGCCATGAAACATTACCTTCGGAAAAATCAAAAATCATTTTTATCCTGTCAAATGTACCAGTAAAAAGTATCATGGGAACTGATGCAGCCAGCATCAATATCAAGGTTATAAAAAACTTAACCAGTGACCTATAATATAGCCATAATACAATCACTGCTCCAACAATAAACCCTATATAACTACCCCTGCTTCTTGTAAGCAAAAGTCCAGCCAAACAAATAAACAATGCCAAAAAATATATTACCTTTACATATTTTTTATTTTCCAATAAAGAAAAGGCTAATAAAAAAATACATATCACAGCATACACAGACCCAGTAGCATTATGAGTATTATTCAAAACTAAAAATACTTCTTCTCGATTTTGAACACCAAAAAATAAATCAAACCTTTTTGTAAAATATTCTATTAATCCGATAATTGAAGCAAAGGTAAAGGTAAAAAAAATAAATTTAAAAAAAATATTTGTTACTTTCCTGTAGTTAAAATAGGGAATGGCTAATGCAAAAAATGGGAGGTAATTAAAGAAGAAGTTACCATCATATCTTAAAAATCTGTAAGAAAAAAAATTACCTGCAGTCTGGTTGGAAATAAAATAACTCAGGATAAAATAGATATAGATAATTGATAATACAAATAATATTTCAGAATGGTATTGTGTTATAGATTTTTTGTAGAATAAGAATACCAACCCTAAGATTAAGATTAATAAAAAAGAAGATATGGCAACATACTGATATTTGTTTATTAATAAAACTAACCCAGGAAGCGCTATTAAAAAATAGAGGATATTCTTATATAAATTTTTTTTCAAAATTCAAACTCCTAAAATACTTATTTATTTTTTATACATTCATAGAAATATCTTGAATATGTAACTATCAATCCTAAGAAAACACCAAGAATTAAGCTAAAAATAATATTTTTACTTTTACTTGTATATTTATAAACATCTGTAATCTTTTTTTCCTCAACCAGACTTATCCTGTTTGCAAAATATTCTTTATTTTCTAATAAAATCGTCTTTGCATTTGTTAAATCATTATAAAATTCATGTTTAGGATCTGATCCTTCATTGGCAATTTCATAATCTTCTGATTCAAATTCTGTTGAAACTTCCTCAATTTTCTTATTCACTTCTCCAAGCAATAGATTATAAGCGGAATACAATTTAGATTCTTCATTAACCTTTAATAATTTTATTAATTCATTTGCGATTTCAAACGTTTTTTCCGGGTCATTATAAACTATTTTTATTCTTAAGTTTCTACTGTTTTCCCTAAAAGAATAAATAGATTTTTTTAGTTTTTCCAAGCTAATATCAAAACTTAACCGCCTTTTTAATTCCTTTAAAAAATTATCACTTAAAATTTCACTTTGCATAGAATCTAAAATCTTATTTTCTTTATCCTTTATTTCAGATTCTTCATATAACCATAAATTTTCAGTTTTTTCAGGAAAGTTCTCTAACAAAAAATCATCATAATATTTGTAATTATCTGTTAATTTAATTGAAGCATCTATGCTATGTAGATATGTACTTACAAGGGAAAATATTAAGCCTCCAGTAAAAACAATTAAAAAAGTAATTAAGAACCAAAACTTATTCTTTACTAATATATGAAAAATAACTTTTAAAGTTATCTCCCCTTTTTTAGGATTTGAATTCAAATTTTTCTCCTAAAAAAATAAATTCTTTATGAATCTTTTCCATTATCTACACTTAAAGTTGTTATATTTTGTGGATAGGGATAATTTTTTTCTATAAAATTACCTAATAAGCTATATTTATAGCTAAACCCAACATCTAAAATTTTTGTAGTTTTATTAGGTTTTAAAATATCAATAAATAACTTATATTTTCTTTTTCTATTATATTTTTAAATATTAGATATGGTATTGACAGAACCTAAACTCCTTTCAAAACATTTTTATAAACTTCTTCAGTTTTATCTGCACTTTTATCCCAGTTATAGTTTAAAACAACATTTTCATATGCATTTAATCCCAATTCTTGTAGTTTACTCTCCGGATAGTTTAAAATATCTAAAAGTTTTTCTCTAAAATCATTAAAATCTTCATTATTAAATAATAAACCATTAACTTTATTTTTAATTACTTCCCTGCAAGCTAAAATATCACTTGCTAAAATTGGTAGTTTATAACTTGCAGCTTCTAATATAGCAATTGGTAAGCCCTCTAAATTAGAAGGTAAAATAAATAATAAAGCATTACTATAAAGCTCTTGTTTTTTTACACCTGATACATATCCTGTAAAAATTATATTGCTATCATTACTGAGACTCTTTAAATACTGTACATAATCATCAGAAGCACTAGACCCTCCAGCAATTACAAATTTTAAATCTTTTTTTATTTTTTTATCAAAACTATTGTAAGCATTTATTATCCAATCACACCTTTTTTCAGGTACTAATCTTCCCAAATATAAAATATAGTCTTTACAATTTAAACCATAATCCTTTTTTATAACATCAGGTTCAATGATTCTTGGAATATTAACACCATTTGGAATATAAATAGTTTTAAATCCAATTTTTTTATAATATTCTTTTTGGAAATTAGCAACAACAATAGTTTTATCCGGAATTTTAAGCGCACATTTTTCAGAAATCCTTAAAACTCTTTTTGCAAATTTATTCCATTTATCTGCTTCATAATCATATCTATGTATTGTTGCAATAACTTTATTAAAAAAAATTTTTGGAATCCAGCAACATAACGAAGGCCCTATTGCCTGATAATGAATAATATCAAATTTTTTAAATGATGAATTTATACTACAATTAAAAGAGTGGGTTAAAGCATCAAGATATTTAGTATTTATAGATTTAACACATTTTATTATTACACCATTAAATTCAGAAATTGTTTTTTTTGTATACCAACTTCTAACATAAACAGTAACATTATGATTTTTTTTTACTAATCTAGTCGATAATTCTTCAACATGGCTTTCCACTCCACCCCATTTAGCAGGAATACCCTTTTGTCCGATAAAAGCTATATTCATAGAATTTAAAATTAGTAGTTTAAAATTTTATACTATTTTAATACTTATTTTAGCTAAAGTTAAATAGAATCTACGACTAGTCAAAATATAACTAAAATTCTTAAAAAATATGATAATATTTTTACAAATAAAGAAGAGTTAAAGGCATAGAGTTTCGGATTTTCTAAAGAATTTTGCATTTAAAATCCATTTTATAGGTTCTTTAATATACTTTTTCATTACTGGAGCTGCGGTTCCAATCATCCAACAATTTTTTGGACAATTCTTAACTTTTTCTCTAATCTCTCTTGCTTTATCCCCATTCCAAATTTCATCAAACTCTTTTTCATTTAAATTCCCCATACTATCAAACCAATATTTTTCTTCCATTGCATTACAGGGTCTTATTTCTCCCCATGGATCTACAAAAAAATTTTCAGTTCCTGCTTCACAAGGAAGCAATCTTTCATTCCCTCTTATATGATTTATAAGGCCATAATTAAAATAAGCTCTAAACCAATTCTTAGGTTTTCTTGACTTTAACAGCTCTTTTATTATTTCTTTAAAGTAACCCGCTACCTCTTCCTTATTTTTTACTTCATTATTATATGAATGAAAATAATAACCATTGTGTACCGCAGCAGTAGCAAATTCTACATCTAACCCTTTTGCCAATTCATAAAGCTGCAGCATGTCTTTTGCATTTATATCAGAAACAGTTATTCCAAAACCAATATCTTTTAGGCCAATCTTTTTAAGATTAAGTAATGTTCTTAGTCCATGGTCAAAACCATTTTTTCTTCCCCTCAACTTATCATTCGCTTCTGGCAACCCCTCTATGCTTATCCTTACACCAATATCTTTATTTTTTTTTGCAACTTCTACTATTCTTTCAGTAAGATAGCCATTAGTACTAATAACTATCCTCTTTGCTTTCCTCTTTAAAATGTACACAATTTCTTCTATATCATCCCTTAGAAAAGGCTCTCCGCCCGTAATATTACAAAAGCTAAGATTAGGAAGCTTGTTTAAAATCTTAGGCTTAATCTCTTCTCCAACCTTGGTAGGGTATTTCCATATATTGCACATATAGCATTTACAGTTACATCTATAAGTTGTTATTACTGAAGCTTCCATCTTATTCCTTTTATTGTTTAGTCGCTAATAAATAAAAAGATTTTGTTTCAATATCTTTATCTGAATATTCTCTAAATCTCTCTGCTAGGTGGGGTTTTGATTTTTTCACATATTCTTTATCTAAAACCATTATTTGTTTAGTCTCAATTTCTTTAAACCCCAGCCCACCAAATATCTTCTGATAATCACTCATTCTGAGCCGATTAGGTGAACCATCAAACCTTAATAAATTCCATATCATATCTGAGTAGCGTAAGTGATTTAATGGATCCAACCTTCTAATTAAACCCGTATGAGCTCCTAAATCTACTTCATTTACCATTATTGCATTAGAATTAAGTTTATAATATAAAATTTTAAATACTTCGCTAACATTTACAAGATGCTCCAAAACTGCCTGACTAACTAATATATCAAACTTCTTTTCCGGGAGCTTTTGTAAACTAAAATCAGTATCCCATATATAACGAAATTCTTCATTAAAATTCTTATTTTGAATATTATCTACTGCCTTTTTAGCTTTTATGTATTCAGGTAGTTCCTTTAAATGATCAAGCAAAGCATTATAAAAACCCTGCGACATATCATCAATAAGCTTGTTCTTGTCAATCGCTGTATAACTTCTAGCTCCTAAAGCTAAAATAAGAATTCCTGTACCTAGGTCAGGTCCAGGTCCTATTTCAACAACATGTTTGCCAACAAAAGGATTTTGATTAACCTCGTAAACTTTTAAAGCTTTTTCCCAATTTTTAACTACTCTTAAACAATAACTTACACTACGCTCTATTTCTTTAGTAGAAAAAGGGCGAGGTGTTTTGTAGCCAATTATCACATGACGAATCTTATTGACAATTCTGAAACCCAGACCCAATAAAAAAAGAGAGAGTTGATTGTATCTGGGAGGCTTTATAATCTTAGTCATTTATTTATGTTTCTCTATTGCTGTTCTATAAATTCTCATCAATTTTTTATAATGTTCTTCAGAACTAAAATTCTTCTCAACAAATTCCCTTGCATTTCTACCCATCTCAACAACCATTTTAGGATTAGCTAATAAATAATTTATTTTCTCTCTTAAATCAGCACTATCTCCATCTTTAAATGTAAAGCCTGTTTTTCCATTAATTACCAATTCAGGAATTCCACCAATTCTTGCTCCTATAACAGGTTTTCCAAGTGCAAAAGATTCTAACACAGATATAGGATTATTTTCATAACATTCAGAAGAAACTACTACAAATAAAGACTCCCTTACTATATCTATTAACTCTCCTTCTTCTTTGTACCCCAAAAAATATACATTACTAATATTTTCAACTTTGACTCTATTTTTTAATTTATCTTCATACGGTCCGCTTCCAATAATCTTAAGCTCTACATTTAAATTTTTAACAGCATCGATAAGAGTTTCCATACCTTTTTCTTTTGAAAGCCTTCCAAAATAAACAATAGCTTTATCTTTGTAATCATAACTGGGTTTATATTTTTCCAAGTCAACAAAATTTGGAAGATAAACTATATTTCCATTAAACCCCATTTCTTTTACTTTTTCCATTAAAAAAATACTGGGAGATATAAATATATGAATAATATCATAGATATTTAAAATTTTATGATGAAGATACATTTCCATAGTATTAACCAAACTTTTTAGACTTGAATTTTTTGCACATTTATTTAGCAAACAATTATAAAATTTTCCATCTTTACATTTTTCACAAGGTCTACCATTCATAAGCATTGAATAGGTAGGACATACTAATTTATAATCATGTAAAGTCATCACTGCTGGTATTTTATACTTCCTAAAAACACTTAATATTGATGGAGAAATTTGATGTGCGAAGTTATTTAAATGAACAATATCAGGCTTCCATCTTTTAAGAAGGCTATTTATTTTATTCTTTGCTTCTAATGAATAAAGAATTTTTAAAGAATTTTTTAGCTGTTGAAACACTCCTAAAGGTTTGTTGTAATCAATATGGGAAACAAAGTATTCTTTATAAGGAAAATCTAGATTTTCAGGATGCTCCATTCCCCAAAATGTCACTTTATGCCCCTTTTTAGAAAGTAACCTTCCTGTCTCAAGGGTACTCATAGCATCTCCGCCCTTTGGATATAAAAATTTATTGATAAGTAGAATTTTCATATCACCTCTTTTTTGCTAATACTACTATAGTTTCTGAAATTCTCCTTAGAAGGTGAAAATATCTTACTTTCTCTAATCCTACTATTTTTAACTCTTCTTCTATACGTTTGTAAACAACTGGATGCCATTCAACCCCTCTCATTCTTCTCCTCTTTCTTAAAAAGTATTGAAGGCAATTCTTAGTATAATATGTCAACACAAGGTATTTCTTAGTAACCCGCCTCAATTCTTGAAGAATCCTTATTCTATTATTTGGAGGAGTATGTCCAAATAATCGTAATGATATACAAGTATCAAAACTATTATCGGGATATGACAAATTTTCAGCATCTCCCACTTCAACTACTATATCATTTTCTAAATGAAGCTGTTTTGCCTTTTGTTGGGCATAAGAAACCATCTCTGAAGAAAGGTCAACTCCTTTTATTCTAAAACTCTCCTTCGCTAACTGAACTGATACCCGTCCTGTTCCACAAGGAATATCAAGAATTATAGCTGGTGGATTTACATTGGCATATTTTAAAGCTTTCCTTATAAGAAACTTTTCCCTTCTATCTATAAACCGCCCTTTAAAAGTTGTAAACCTCTGTGCATCATAGGCCCTCACTACTTCTTTGCTCTGGTACCTTTTCCGTGCCTTATATTCCATTATATCTCTCTCTTCAAGATCTACTTTTATTACCTATTATTAACCGTTTTCTGCCAAAATTTTATGTAATCTACCGCCGTTTTTTTAATATTAAAGTTTTGTCCCACAAATCTTTTCGCATTTACAGAAATAAAATTAAGATCACTTCTCCTAATTTCCTCTGTTTTATATAAAATATCTGAAAAATCTTTGGCAATAAAGCCATTTTCTCCATCCAATACCAACTCTTCTACACCCCTTACTTTTGTTGTGAAAATAGGAGTGCCCCTTGCCATCGCTTCTAGCCATGTTAATGGAGGTGAAACAGTTGAATTTTTCTCTCCTACTGGAGAAAAAAATATATCCGCCGCCTCAAGAAGTAACCCAAAATCGTCTACATTAGTAATAACTCTAATCCTATCCCTAGATTCAAAACTATACCTCTCTTGATAAATCTCAGGCTTGAAAGTAAAAATAAACTCAATATCCTGATACCTTTTTGTAATTTTTTTGGCTTCTTCTATAGAATAATAGAAATCTTTTTCCTGTATCTGTTGAAGCCACCCTGACCACAGGAATAACAAATTGCTCGTTCGGCAACAAAATTTCTTCTTGATTAGATCTCTCTCTTTAAAAGAGAGAGATCTTTTAAATAACTTTATTCCCCAAGGAATAACTTCCATCTTATATTCAGGAATTCTTAAATCAGAAAGAATCTGCTTATACGCTCTTGTAAAAGGGAAAATCCTATCTAATTTGTTAAAACTGTATTTTAGATACCAATCGTAAAATTTTCCTCGTGGGGAATAAGTAGCAGGAGCATAGGTTGTTTTCGTATCAGGAAATTTCTTCTTTAAGTATGGCATAGCTGGACCAAAGTTATCCATAAAGTGTATCAAATCAATAGACAAAGTTTTAATCAAATTAGCAATAAATTTTTCATACAAAACAATAGTTAAAAATCTTTCCATAATTTCCTGATATGACTTATGATGATGATAATAAAAAATTTTATTGTTTATTATCCTATAGAATCTTTTTCGGTTTAAATGAAAAGGTCTTTTTAAATTATGAATCTTCACTTTGTAATCTGCAAATTTCTGAATAAAAATATTTTCTTCTTGATCATTGATGGATACTATCTCTAATTTAATTTTTCCTGTTTCCATGAGCAAAGGCACTAATTGATAAAAAAAATTCTTATCTCCAGCGGTAAGATTAGGAAAATATCCAATGCCAATTAAAAGAACTTTCATTGGTCTTTGATCTCCGTTCTTATTAAATCCAAATTCCGCATTAGGTTTAAGCAGGCCAGATTTTTTTTAAAAATCTTTCTGTTCCCAAATGACAAAGCAATTCTAACCAAAGAATTAATAAACAACATTACCAAATAAAGATAGAATGTTAAATCACCTTTATAGCGTTTAAAAAAAATCCCATAAGCCAGCCTATGCATAACAAATAATCTGTCTGAGTTTTTATATCTTTTGCTCGATGCTCCCTGAAAATGAATAATTTGAGCTGAAGCAAGATAATAAATATCTCGGCCCAAATTTTTAATTTGCTTGCAGAGATCCACATCTTCAAGGTAGAGAGGAAGAGTTTCATCTAAAAATCCAATTTTTTCTAAATCCTCACTCCGTACCATAATACAGGCTCCAGAAATACACTCCACCAACCGGCTACTCCGATGATCCCACCAACCAAGATGACGTTTTCCAAAAAGTCTACTAGTAGGAAATAGCTTCCTCAGAAAAAAAAGATCAGAAAAGGCTGAAAATAGAGTAGGAAAATTTCTTGCCCCAAGATAATCAACTTTTCCTTCTTTGTCCACTATCATTGGACCTACAGCTCCACAATTCTTATTTGCTTTAAGAAAGTTTACCAACATTTCGATAGTCTTAGGATAAACTACAGTATCTGGATTTAAAAAGAGAATATATTCCCCATTACTTACTTTGATTGCTTGATTGTTTGCTTTCGGAAAGCCTAAATTTTCTTTATTGGCTATCAATTTTACTTGCGGAAACTTATTCTTGACCATCTCCACACTTCTATCGGTAGAGGCATTATCTACAACAAAAATCTCAATTGATACCCTTGATGTAGTCTCGTAAATAGATTTTAGACAATTACTCAGATAGTCCCTCGTGTTCCAGTTAACAATAATAATAGATAAATCCGGATTAAACAATTCACGATTCACCGTTTTTTTCTCCTTGTTTTATGCTGATTTTTTTCTCACTCTTAGAAATTAGCCAGAGTCGCATTGATACTGCTACTGTAGCCCAAAAAATAATAATCCCTGCAGAAGAATTTAAAATTCCTAAGGAAAAGCTGCTCAATAATAAACTTCCTGCAAAAGCACCTAGTATAGATAAGCTTAGTTGGCTAAAAGCAGGATCATTAAGCGCCAAAAAAGTCCGGAATGATTTTTTAATTTTTAAAATTAATGACAAAAACAAAGCTATTAAAATAGTAAAAGCAGGAATGCCATTTTCAACTAACTGATTTAAAAGATAGACCATAGGATCAGTACCCGTCCGCCCTCCTGTATCCGTCAAGACAACTACTTGTTGTTTAAAAGTATTTAATCCTGTTCCTATCAGAGGATGCTGAATCACCGCTCTAAGACCTCCCTTCCACAGCCACCATCTATATATAGTTTTACTATAGGATAACCATCCAATTTGACCCCAAAAAAGCACAAATAGGAAAACCATCAATAATAGCACTCCCCAAATTAAAAGCTTTTTCTTTCGAGCTAGAATAAACAAAATAACTATCAATATTAACCAAGCTCCCCGAGAAAAAGTAAAAAAAAGGCAAACTGTAAAAGTTACAAGTAACAAAGCAGTTAGCAACCGCTTATTTTTTAGATCAGAATTAAAAGGTAGAGCTATCGCAAGAGGAATTAAAAATACTAAATATGCCGCTAAACCAAGAGGATGAGAAAAAGTAGATTGAACTCGCATAAATCCAGCTCTTATTCTATAATAACCAAAACCAAGGGCTTGCAGTTTTTGTTCAGGTATAAGATGCATCTTGAAGAAGAGGTTCTCGCCGCTATAAAATTCATATATTCCCAAAGCACTTACAATAAATCCACTAATTAGTAAAATACATAAGAATCGCTTTATATCCACTCTGCTTTTTATTTCCTGAAAAACTAGAAAATAGATGAACAGTATTCCAATAACTCTTTCGGAAAAGAATTCCTTTAAACTAACCCCTGAGTTTGTTGATAGCACAGAAGAAATAAATACTAAAAATAAAAATAAAGAAAACAAACCTAAAAGAGGTACTTTTTCTATTTTGTGATTCTCCGAGACAAGATATTTTGTTATCCAAACAAGAATCAAAATAATTAATCCAATCCGTTGAAAAGTTATAAGAGGAACAGATTCACCTAAATAAAGCGAAATATGCATTGGAATAAGGGGGGTTAAGAAAAGAAAAATTAGTAAACCTTTCTTAAAATTCATAATAGTTATTAGGATAAATAATACACTTATAAGCAGAAATAAGCTCTTTGGAAAAGAGAACAAACTCAACATCTTTCGCCCTTTTTTCTTAGTTTAAAAACAAAACCAACGCCGAATAAGGAAGGAAAATATTTTGCCAATAAATAAGGTAGATATCCATTGATTATAGGAAGGAATAAACTAACCACAGGGATCTTTCTTAGTTTTCGCCCTCGAAAAATCTTAGGAACAGAATAAAAACTTTCAATCTCATATTTGCATTCATAAAACATTTTTTTCGCAGTCCTTAATGTAAAAAATCTTAAATGACTTTCATCCAAGATTCCCCCTTCTTTCTGATAACTAAAACGCCCAAATAAAATTTTTAATCTCTGAGATAAAAAGACAATGTTTGGCAAAGAGATTATATTACATCCATTTTTCTCAAGGAAATCCTTTATTCTAAGAAGGACTTTTTGGGGATTAACCAAGTGTTCTAAGACATCCATGAATAAAATGACATCGTATTTTTTGCCCTCAAATTTAGAAAGTGTCTTCTCATCTTCAATATTCCCTACAATAACTTTTTCGCAGAATTTTTCTGCTTCGCTTGCAAGTTCTGGCAGAATCTCTACCCCGGTTATCCTACATCCCTTTTTTAATAAATATTTCGTCATCCTTCCATTAGCACAACCTACTTCCAGAACTTTTGTTCCAAGTCCTATTAAACTGAGAGCTTCTGCATATGCCGAATATTTTCTTATTTCTATCTCTCCTTCGTATTTCTCACTACATTTCTCAAACATATTATTCCCTATGGGTTACGATTCTGGAAAATTCTTTAAAGCAATAGAGTTTTTAATAAGGAAAGCTTTGTCTTTTTATACCCTAAAAAAATAAATTTTACTTCTTTTAATAACATTGTGTCACTATTTTATTAATTCATTTATTAAACTTATAATTCTTACACTTGATTTGCCGTCTAATAAACCAATGTGATTATTTAATATACAAGTCATGGTATTCTCCTCCTCAATATTTCTAAAAATATTATTTATCCTAGTAACTAATTCATCAGTATTCTTAACAATAGGAATACTTTTACCATCAAGGGGAGGAGCATATCTTTTCCCTATAGTATTTAAACAAATTAAAGGTTTTTCTAGTATAAAAGCTTCCAAAGTCACAGTTGAACTGCTACTTATCACAATATCACTATTAAGTAAGTATTTTATTATATTCCCACGTTTAACGACCTTAACACCTAAATTCTTATAATTTGATAGTAACTGTTTATAATATTTTAGAGATTCAGAAGGATGTATTTTAATAACTATGTTAAAAATAATATTTCCCTTTGCAATACCATCTAATATTGTTAAGATATATTTCTCTGAATTGTATGGACTAGAAGGGAAGGTAATTACAAGTATTTTTATTTTTTTACCAAACTTATCTTTCTGCTCCATTCTTTTCCGTAATTTTGGAAATTTATCGAAGTATGGATTACCAGTAATGAATATTCTTTCTTTAGGTATTCCACATTTGAGCAACATATTTTTAACACCTTTACTCCAAACAGCTATATAATCAGCAAACTTTTTATCTTGATTCCACATAGAAGATTGCACTCCATGTTGTATTACCATAGTAGGAATATTCATAGATTTACCAATGCTCACAATCATTTTTGAATACATGGGTGTATCAAAAGGCACCACAATACAATTTATATTTTTTCTCTGAATCTTATTTTTTAAATAAGTTATTTTATATTCTACTTTTTCAAATTCATTTATAATAATTTTATCTAAAATTAAGATTATAGGTTCAGCAAAAAAAAATCCCTTATAATTAAACATCCATAAGTGTCTACTATCTTTTTTTGTTTTATTCCATTTTTCTTTAATAAGTTTAATTGAATTTTTATTTATTATTCTTCTAAAAATGACAGGATTTTGAAAGTATTCTGCTCCTTCCCAAATTAATTTCAATGTTAAAAATAGCCTCGGGGTAGTATACAATTGAATATTAAATTTTTTATTTCTTTCAAGAAGCCATGCTTCAAGAACATTCTCTATACTTTTATAACTTCCAAACAGAATATTTTTCCTACTTTTTTTATTTATCCAATTATAAAAAAATCTTTTTGGAAAAAGTACTACTTCAAACAATTTATAACTCAAATATTTGATTATTTTCCTTAGATATACTACTAAAAATATAATTGTTGCTCTTGGCTTGTCTTCTTTCTTCTTCTTGGGAACAATAATATCAAAATTAAAAGTTTCTCCAATTATATTTGCCATTTTAACATATTCATATTTCAAGACATGATCAAAATATATCTTTTTTGGTTTATATTTTTTGCTAACTTTTATTAAAAAAACAAGAAACTTTATCAAATGGTCTCAACTTTTCAATTAAATCTAGTTCAAATAAACTACCCATAGATACATCTTCAAAAAAAGTAATGTCTTGTCCGTTTGGCTTATACCATTCCTGAGCAATTTTTAAAACTATGCTATCTATTCTCAAATAATCGTAATTAGCTAAGAATTTATCTATAAAGATATGATTTAATTTAGATTTTTCTAAATTTTTTTTAAAATTATAATTATTTGACACAATTAGTGCTTTTTTAATTTTACTTTCTCTAATCTTTTTAATTGTAGAAAAATTCTTTACAAAAAAAATATTCATCTAATTTAACCCGTCTCTTAATAAACTGCTTAATTCTTTTAACATTACCTTTTAAATTCCTCAAATAGTTCTCTTGTGTGACACAAAAATAACCCAAAAATTGGTTATTTTAATAGCGTTATAGCCACTGCAAATGCATATTAGCTATTTTAAAGCTATTACTCTCTCATTAATCAACTTATATATCCCATAATTACAAAATTCATCATAAAAATAAGCAATTAGAAAATAGATTAATATTCCAAACTATTTTAAAGCCGTTATTCTCTCCTTAATTAATTTATAAATTCCATAATTAAAATACCTGTCAAAGAAATAAGCAACTATAAAATAGATTGTTGCCCCTACAAATATCAAGGAAAAGAACTGCCAAAAACTAGCCTGTACAAAAAGATAATTCTTTATTATAACAATCCCGGTTACCATTAATCCTGTATTTATTAATGCCATAAAGACTGGCTTAAAAAATTCCCTTAAAGAACATTTTGCCATTTTTATCGCCATATAGCAATTAAAGGGCAAAGTAATCAGGGTACTTAAAAAAATCGATAATGCTACTCCACTCATCGCCCACTTTCGCGATAATGGATAAATGATAATTCCCAATATTATTATTCCAAAGGCTGAAATTTTGGTACCAACTGATGGTCTTCCTAATGCTTGAAACATAATTCCTGCTGGAGTAGCTATAAACCCAATCATTGCGTTAAGGCAAAATATCTGCATCGCTGGCACTATTAAAATCCACTTATCAGTTAAAAACAAATGGGTAAAATCTCTGCTTAATACAAACAATCCTCCAGCCATCGGTATACCAATAAAAGTTAAAAGTTGTAAGGTAAGAAGGTAAGCTCGTTTAAGCCTAATAGAATCAACTTGCAATTGAGAGTAGACTGGGTATCCAACTTGCCAAACAACTCCTGTAACCTGGGTAAATACCATTGTTGAAAAAGCTTCAGCTCTATTGTAAAATCCCAGAATAGGTATACCAAGCAATCTCCCTACAAACATAGTAATACCCTGTTGTCTTATCATCACAATTAGTGAGTTTCCAAGAATCCATTTTCCAAAATTAAATAACTCTTTTGCTTTTTTTATTCCAAAGTCCAGACGAGGACGGTAATGATGCATAATATAAGAAATTATACAACCTACTATTTCTCTTACTATGCTTGCCCAAACTAAAGCCCAAACATTTTTCAGAATAAAAGCTAAGGGAATTACTACCGCTACATATATTATTGAAGGTACAGTAATAAAGATAAATTGTTTCTTAAAGTCAAGTTTTTTTCTAAAATAAACTACTCCAATATTTTTTAAACCACGAAAAATTAAACCAAAAGAAATTACCCTTAGCACCGCACTGGCTGCTGGTTCATTAAAAAAATGTGCAAATATTGGAGCTAGGATAAATAAAATTAAAAACAGAAATAGATACTTAACTAATTCAAATGTCCAAGCAGTATTTAAAAATTCCTCTGGTCTTTTTTGTTTTTGAATTAAGGCTGAACCAAAACCTGTTTGGGTTAAACTTTCCGCTATAGCAATCGTTGCCATAGCTATTGCCATTATGCCATAATCTGAAGGCAATAATAACCTGGCTAAAATAATTGAGCTTATTAGCCCTAATACTCTGCTAACTATTGTGCCAACAGTTACCCAGAGGGCTCCTCGACTAACTTTTTGAGATAAATTATCATCACTACCTGAAGAAAAATTGTTTTTTATTCCTACTTCAGACATAGCTATTATAAAGAACCTTTCAACTTCCAATGAAATTCCAGAACCCTCTTCTGTTCATCCTTCTTAAATGTTTCATCCAATTCCTGTGCTGAATACTGTAACCTCAGGAAATATTGATTATTTTCGGTAAGCTGGTACTTAATAGTAGGAATAAGAGCAGATTTTGCAGGATCATGCCAGATACAAACCTGTTTTTCTTTATCTCCAATTATTACCAATCCTTCTGTAGCTCCTAAACCATGTTTTGCAGAGATCAGTGGAGAGAGGCTTCTTCCATGTTCAATAACATCACCTCTAATTTTAAATTTCTCTATTTCCCCTCCGCCGTTATGTGCTGCATAAAACAGACTTGCTCTGTTAAATGAAGTAGGAATAAAGGTAATATTCATAGGATGAATAATTACAAGTTCCCTACGAGGAACCCTAATATCACTGACAATTTCTAAAACTTGATCTTCTAAATATATTCTATATTCCCTATTAAATTGTATATTTTTATCAGAAATACTACTTCTAATTATTATCACTATTCCGTCACTTAATACTTCTGGCTCGCTTTTCAGTAAATCAGTAATTCTATGTTCTCCTGGCTTTTCAATAATTGCATGCCCAGAATAAAAATCTGCCCCCAGTGATATTTCATCATAATAACCGTGTGGAAGAGTACCCACCAGAGGTTCTTTATAGATATCCTTAAACCAAAGTTCATTAATAGTTAGGCCTTTTATCTTATTTAAAGACAATCTAATAAACTTTGTTTCTATATATAAAAATATCCTATCTTCATTCAATAAAAATTTTTTATTATTATCAGGAATTTTAATTTTCTTTTGGCTTCCACTTTTACATTTAATTTCTGAATAAATATTCCATCTTTCTTTAAAATTATCTAACCTTTCTAAATATTTTCCCCATCTTTTATCAGTAATATGGGTTCTAAAATCACTTTGCCACAAATAACAAAGTTCCCTCCAATCTTCTTTATTCGGATTACCTTTAAGAAAAGCATTATAAATCTTATAACATACAGTATTGATATATAAATCATCTCTCCCTGTTAATGCCCACCTATAGATATTATATTTTTCCTGTTTTTTTACTGGAATTGGTTGTTCGGGGGATTCCAGTTTTAATTTATTCCCAGCGTTTTTATTATTAAACCCCCTCAATATTTCTGATGAACTTATTAATTTAAAATAATCAATTTTATTTATCCTGCTAAAGACATCTCTAACACGTTGCCATTCTTTCTGTTTGCCAATTTCTACCTCAGTATCATATCTATTTGGTCGAAAATCAAATACTTCTACATCATTTGCGTATAATGGGAAATATCTATTTTCTTCATTATTGTAGTGTGATTTCAAATACCTAAGATATTCCTCCAAATCTATTTCTCCTTGTGCATAACGTTGAAATTTTTGAAAGGCAATAGAATCTGCCCAGATTAATGCAATTTTTCTATTATCTGTTCCCACTGCATATTGAGGAAAATACCTATACTCATTTTTCCATTCAGGATAATATCTCCGTGGGTTATTCCATTCCATAATAATTGCTTTATAATTATTATTAAGATAATGTTCTATAATTCCTCCTGAATACGCCATTTCATTTACCAAAGCAATTTGGGGCCGAACCCCTAAAATTTTTTTATATATTTCCAATCCCAACTTTTGATTCCAATCATTAACCTTTGCCGACACAAGTGGACCAATTATCTGTGCATAACCACTACCAATCAATTCTATTTTCCTCTCCTTCAGTAATTTACGAAATGTCTTAATCCACTCTGGATCGATTTCACTTATTTTCTCTAATGTATAACCACTTAGCTCTATACCTATGGGAATTCCTTCAACTCCAGCTAATTTTAACAATGGCCAATAGCACTTTTCAATAACCTCTGGTCTTTCCTTAATTTCAATCGAAGAATACATTAGATTCAAATGGAATATAGAATATAGTTTTAATACATTAATATTATTCAATTTTATCAAAATCTCTCTTTATAAATATTTCAATTATAAGTAAAATATGATTTCCAAATTAATAAAACAATCACTTTCTAATAAATATTACATCAATTATATCAACGCAATATTTTTTAATTACTATATAACAGTAATTATTTCTATCATCTTTATTGCTTTCTCAGTCCTATTAACTGCTTCTTCACGAGTTTTACCTATTCCTATTACATACCCTTTTCGCCTGGTATGGTCAATTACTGGTTTAATTATTTCTCCAACTCTTATGTCTTCATCAATATGAATTTTATAAATTCCCTCCATTTTCTTTGCTTCTTCTACCCCTTTTATTTTAATTATCTTTCCAGGTTCAGGAAAAATAAATCTCTCAGCAATACCCTTATTAAATTTAGGTTTCAAATCATCTAAATCAGGAGTAATTCCTACAGTCATTAAAATAAGTGGTCTAAGCATATTTATCCCTGTAGACAATGGAACTTTTAATGAACAAAATCGTCCTCCACTAGTCCTGGCAGCCATTTCTATAATCTTTACTTCTTCACTACTGTTGATTATAATATCCCCTTTTGCAACTCCCCAATTAATTCCTAAAGCCTTTATCGCAGCATCTACTGTCTGAATTACTTTTTCAAGTTCCCCCTTCAACAAACTCGTCGGCATTTCACCTCCATTTTCAATAAAAAAAGGAGAAAATTTATTTTTATTATAATTTCTATCAGCAAATGCTACAGAATAAATCTTGTGGTCATAGATTATTGATTCAGTACTTAGCTCTTTCCCTTCCAAATATTCTTCAATAAGAAGAGCATCTTTAGAAGTATATTTCATAGTATGAGCAAATGCATTCTTTATTTCCTTCTTATCACTTACTTTTATAATCCCTCTTGCTCCCGCATTATCTACCGGTTTAAAAACTACTGGAAAACCTATTTTATCTGCTTTTTTCTCAGCTTCATCTATCATCCCAGCAATTTCAAACTTAGCACAAGGAATATTTTTTTTAGTCAAACATCTAATTCTTTTCAATTTATTTGTTGCTCTTTCTGCAACCTCAGGACTTATCCCTGGAAGACCTAGTGCTCTTGCTACTCTGGCAATAGTCTGGGGTATCTCAACCGCATGAGTCATCACACCATCAATTTTGTACTTTCTACCTATATCTATCATTGCTTGAATATCTTTTATATCTGCATTTATACCAACATGTGCTATCTTCAATCCTACCGCTTCAGGATTTTCATCTACAGCAATAACTTTTAATCCTAAATCTAAAGCAATCTCAATCGCCTCGCATTGTTCTTTTCCAGCACCTAAAAACATTATGGTTTTTATTCTATCCAAAATACATCCCACCATTTACATTTATTGTTTGCCCGGTAATATAACTGGCCTTTTCACTTGCAAGAAAAACTACAACTTCAGCTATTTCTTTTGGAGTTGCTATTCTACCTATTGGGATATTTTTTAATTTTTCCTTTCCTGTAGTAGTAATCAATTCCTTTGCACTCATATCTGTGCCAACCAACCCAGGTGAAACTGCATTTGAAGTAATCCCTTTCCCACTATAAATGCGAGCCAACGACTTAGTTAGGTTGATTAAGCCTGCTTTAGCAGCAGCATAGTGAACTTGTTTAAAACCACCCCACTGGCCACCAATTGAACAAACATTGATTATTCTTCCCCATTTTTGCGTAATCATATCAGGTATTAATTCTTGACAAAGAATAAATGGTCCACGTAGATTAACCTCCAACATTGTATTCCAATCCTTGTCTGTGATATTTTCAAATGGTTTTTCTTGGGCTATTGCAGCATTATTTATTAAGATATTTATTTTACCAAACTTCTTGTGTACCTCTTTAATGACTTCACGAATATTATCTCTTCTCTTCTGATCAAGTCTCAGACATATTGCTTTATTATCCATACTCTCTATCTTCTCAACTACAGAAAAAGCTTTCTCTTTATGGATTTTATATGTTAAGGCAACATTTATTCCTTCTTTTGCCAAAGCTATTGCTATAGCTTCCCCAATACCTCGACTTCCTCCAGTAACTAAAGCAACTTTTGTCATAGCTCTTCCTCCTTAACATTAAAAGGATACATTTCATTCATTTTTTGACCTGATAACAGCATAGGCAAAACATTTTCAGAATAATCTACATGACAATGTACAACTGCGGGCGATGAATCGCTAAATACTTCTTTTAATATTCTTAGATTCTCCTTTTTCTCATGTATATCATATCCTTTTAGACCATAAGCTTTGCCAATCTTTGAAAATGAAGGGTTTTTCTTATTGCCAGTACTTGGATCACTATCCCAATTTAGAAGTTGAAATTGAGATACAATCCCTAATCTTCTATTATCCAGAACAAATATTTTTATTGGTAAATTATATTCTCTTATTGTAGCCAATTCTTGAATATTCATTTGAAAAGAACCGTCTCCAACAAATACAATACCTAAACTATTTTTTTCGGCACTCAAAATCGCTCCAATATTTGTAGGTATATCATAGCCCATCGTGCCATGTCCTGCAGAAGTTAACCATCTACGTTTTGGATAATCAAAGGTGAAATATCTGGCAACCATCTGTTGATGCCCCCCAACTCCAGATGAAACAATTACTTTTTTACCTTTAACAATTTCATCTACTGCTCTAATTATGTCATATATGCAAAGGTCAGGCTTTTTAAAAAATTGTGATGAATGAAATTTAGTTTTCCAACTATTTATTTTATTTATCCATTCAGTGTATTTATTTTTGGGAATCTTTGAATTATAGGACAAAAATTCAGTAAAGAATCGCTTCAAATCCATATTTACATTAATATTACCTTTAACCCTCCCAAAATCTATTTCGTTTTTATCAATATCTACCCTCACAATAGCTTTGTTTTTTTTAAAAGCATCTATCTCTGTGCCAGTTTGCCGTAAGTCAAGCCTTGCTCCTAAAACAATTAAAAGATCTGAATAATAAGCAGCTAAATTCGCAAAATATTCTCCAGTATGCCCTATAAAACTAAAGCATAATGAATGATTAGAAGGTAAAGTGCCAACCCCAGGCATACTACACACCACTGGGATATTGCATTTCTCTACGAAAGAACGAAATTCATTTACAGAATTCGAAGTATAAATACCATTACCTGCTAAAATTAATGGTTCCTTAGACTTAGAAATTAATTTAATAATTTCCGAGAAAATATTATTTGTACCTTTTGAACTGTTACTATCTTTGCTAATATTATTTAAAGATTTCTTTGAATTCTTATATTTTGTTTCACTTCTTTGCACATCCATTGGAAGATCTATGAGTACAGGTCCGGGTCGTCCTTCTTTTGTTAGCATAAAAGAGTCAAAGATTATTCTTGAAATATCTTCATCGAGACTCAGGATATGTGATTTTTTTGTCACTGGCTTAAAAATATTAACTGTGTCTGTTTCTTGAAAACCTGTCTGCCGAACTTTTTTCTCAAAATTTATATCTTTAGTTCCAACCTGTCCTGTAAATACCAATAATGGAACAGAATCATAATAAGCGTCTGCGACAGGTGTTAGCAAATTTGTCGCACCTGGACCTGATGTAACCATAACAATTTGAGGAAATCCTGTAATTTTGGCTGCACCTATAGCCCCGTATCCTGCACCCTGCTCATTTCTTGCACAGATATACTCTATTCCTTCTTTTACCAAAGCGTCCAATAAAGGAGCAATAGTTCCCCCTGGAAAGAGGAATACTCTCTTCACTCCAATTGATTTTAAAGTTTTAGCAATAATTTCAGCACCTAGCATTTTCCTGCCAATTTATTCTTATTCAATCGCTTTATATTAAATTTTATTATCTCATTAATTATTTCCTGAGTAATACAATATACCTTTTGTTTTTTAATATAATCTTTTATCAGATTTAATATCTCCTGTTCTTTTTGAAAAACTGTAATTATTATAATATCATAGTCCTTAAATTGAACATTTTTATAAAATAAAATTTTTTTTCCACAAAAGTCTTTACCTTCCTCTTCATGTAACCCTGAACAAAAATCCATTAACCCCAAATCTAATTCATCATGCAATTTTTCACAAATAAATTCTGAAACTGTTCCGGCTCCATAAAATAATATTTTTCTATTTGATAAAAGTATATTTCTTAATTTGTTGGATAGAACTTTTTTAAAATTAATCTTAATTTTATTTATGTCAATATACTTGTTAACAATTTTGTTCCAAATATCTCTCTCTAGTAAGTAGCTTTCTGAGCTTAACAATTTATTTGGATTGATTTTAGTGCTTTTACCATAGTGATATAAATAATGCCCTAATACTATAACTTTAAAACCTGCCTTCCGTACTTCATTCATATATAGAAATTCACCCCAGCGGTTCATACCATCTAATGGAATTTTAGAAATTTTATCAATTACATTTTTTTTAATATACATTGCACAACCATTTACAGAATCACATTCTCTAAAGACATATTTTTCTATATCATCTACCTTTTCCCCTCTATTTTGTGGTCTTAAAGATATTTTATTATCAATACTTGCTAAATCATAACCTGTGTCCTGTATCTTGTCTGTCTCAGGATACAACATAGAAAAACCGATAATGTCACCTTTATTTTTATTATCCATTAAAAATTCAAACCATCCCTTAGTAAAAATAATATCATCTCCAAATATTAAGAGATCTTCATATCCGTATTTTTTAAGGATATTATTTAAAGTTACCTCACGATAATCTTTCTCTTTAATAACATTTATATCACATTCTATATTTTCGAGTGTATTAATTAGACTACTGATACATTTTTGTAAAAACTCCTTTTGCCCCGAATTTATAATTATTAAATTCATTTGAAACTATCACCTACTAAACTTTCAACAATTTCATTTTTTATAATTACGTCTTTTGGAAGTTTAAAAGATTGTGGATAATTTACATTACACTCTACAATATGTTCGAAATATATTTTATCAAAATTGTATCCTAAATGTTGTAAATATAATCTTAGCCTCATCGGTGGTTCTAAACCAATATCTATAAAATAACATTTTTTATCAGTAAGAATAACATCAAATTTAACTAAGTGGTTTTCAAAACCAAGTTTGTAAATCAAATTATTCATATTCTTATAAATTTCTTCACCTAAATTAATAGAATATACGGGTACTGTAATTCTGTCGGAAATTTTAAAAAAACAAAACAAATCATCTTTTATCCAATTAATCCTAAAATGATTGCCAAGAATCTCTTCTTGTGCAATAAAATATTTTCTAAAATATCTATCATATTTTTGAGGTAATTTTGGGATTTTAGTATCCTTGATTCTATAACAGTAGTTAGGTGATTTGCCATAGTCTGATTTTAAATAAAAAGCTTTCCATTTTTTGTTTATATTTCTTATTTTATTATTATCAAACACTATCCATCCTGGAACATTTAAATATTGTTGAGCAAATAATTTATAAAGTTTAATCTTATCCAGACAAATATCAACAGCCTTTGGATTGAGGAAAGGAATATTAAAATTTTTTGCAAAACTACTTGCTCCGATATATGCAAATTGACTTGATGCAGTAAATATTTTATCGCAAGATGAAAATTGTTCCTTATTGCCCAACTCTATTAATTTATCCACGTCCTCATATCCCACCGAGTAATATCTGTCTAAATATTTTATACCGGGTGCATTTATATTCATATCAGTACCTACAACATAATATCCTTTTTCTTTTGCAATTTTTAAATATGGAATTTGGGCAAAATTACATCCCAGAAAAAGTAATTTCTTCATATTATTTTTCTTACCCCTCTTAACCATTTCTCAAATTCATCAATTAATTGATTAAATTCCTTCACATTGGGATTCTGTAAAATAATTGCCCCTATGCGTTTCTCGTTATTCATTGAACTGATCATACCATCAAATTTTACTGGAATACCGACAAATTTTTCCTTTATTTTTTGATATATATATTCGATATTACTTTTTACTTCTGATTCTAAAAAAAATCGTAAATAAGTTGGTATAGGCAAATTCTTAGGATTTTGAGGTTGGTTTCCTAATGATAATTCTATTGCATTATCAAGTAAATCATAATTTAAACAATAAGGTAATAAAATATCGGAGATACCATCGCCACCTAAATCTAAATGGACCTCAATAATATATGCTTTTTGTCCATCATATCTCATTGATGTTTGTACTAATGAATTATCAATATTTAATCTATCAATAAATTGTTTTTGTAACTCACTTGCGATTTTATTTAATTTTAATGATACTGGAATTTTCCAGCCTAAACCATAAAAATATGGTTCCCCTGAATTAATTTCCTGAATTGTTGCAATATGTATAATTTTTTTATTATAAACCCAATCAATAGATCCAATATCAATTCCATTGATAAATTGCTCTATATTTGCACATCCATTCTCTGATACTTCTAGAGCTCTTTCAATTGCCATTGGCAAAAAAGAAATATCTTCTATTTTTTTCATAGCTGTATGGGTTTTAAAACAAATAGAAGGTTTTACAAAAAATGGGGCACTGAATTTAATATTGTTAATACTTTTTTTTTTATTTGAAAGTACTTTTACTTTTGGTGATGAAATTCCATATTTATTTAACATTGCTATCAATTTAGCTTTATTGGCTATACTTTCTGCTAAATCTGGTGATATGTATGGTAAATTAAAGTTCCTGGCAACTTTTGCAGTCGTTATTACAGGGATTCCAGAACTTTGAGTTATTATTCCACATAAATCTAATTTATTATTTAATAGACTTAATTTTTCAATAATTGCATCAGGGTCATGTGCGCTTGCAATAATACATTCATAGCAATATTTAAATCCTGCTGCTCTTGGATTTCTATCAACTCCTATCACTAAAAATCCTTTTTCTTTAATTTTATGTATTAAGTTTTGTTGTGAGTTTCCAGCAGCAATACTAATTATTGCTTTTTTCTTTTTCATAACTTAGTATTCTCTCCTATTGTTATATTAGCCACTCGCTTTGCACCTTTTCCATCAATCAAATTTAGACACCGCTTAGCTAAAATTTTAGATTTTTTTTCATCAGCTAATAACTTCATAATTGCCCTATATAAAATGTTTGGAGTAATATTTTTAAAATAGCCTAAATCTTCAAATACATTATATCTTTCTTTCAATATCTTCTCACTTTTTGCATTTTCTCTACTATGTGAAATACAAATTGTGGGTATTTGTAGATAAATCATCTCATAAATACTTACTCCAAAGATACAGATTGCTACATCTGCCTTTTTAAATTCTTCTAATGAATATGGAAGGACTTTAAAATTGTCAGGTAAATTAATAATTATCTTTTTCAGTTCATCTTTATATTTAAATGCCTGACTAATTAATATCAAAATATTTGCTTTTAATTTCATTTCTTTAAGCCAGGGAATTAACTTAAGTAAAATTCCTTCTGGGTCTGTTCCACCAGTGGTTACTAAAATGTTTGGGGGATTATGTAAATTATGATTTATTTTATTTTTTAAATCTAAAATCTCATTCCTTAATATTATATACTCTAGACCAGTCTTTACCTGGCTAATTCTCTCTGCTGACAGATATTTTTTTAGAATATTTTTATCAAGATGGGCATTAGGAAAAATAATCTCATAGCATTCTGATAAACCTGGACAGATATTATCAAGCATTACAATCCTGATATTGCTTTGCTTAAACTTCTTTAGGCAATCTATACTATAAGGATACTTTTTATCTAAAACTAAAATATCTGGTTTTAAAATAGATTTTATCCTTTCTATAAAAACTTCTTCCGATACATCTTTCTCCTTTAAAAATGTTTTAAAATTTTTATCTTTAATATATAAATTTGTATCATCTTTCATAGTAGCAAAAATAATCTGGTGTTGTTTTTGTAATTCTTCTGCCACTGCCAAACACCTGATTAAATGACCCATACCAATATCTGTCGAAGCATCACATCGAAATAAAATTTTAAATAACTTTTTCTCCATTATTATTACTTTTTAAAGATTTTAATATTTTTCTTTTTAATATTTGTGAAGATGCATATTTATTTATATCACTCATTTCGACTTTGAAATTTATTTTCTTTAAATTTAGATTATTTATCAATAATCTAACAACATCTTTTATATCAATAATTTCATTTTCCTTATATAATCTATTATAAATCTCTCTTATTAACTTAATATCTTCCTTTGTATCAACAGTTAAGCGCATATCTTTTCTCCGAAAAATTAATTCGGGCTTAATTACCCTAATTTTAAATAATTCAGGATTTTCCTTTATATAAATTGTTACATGTTCCTTTTGATAATTCTCAATTGCTATATTTTTTACTTTTTCCAAGGCTGAAAAAGATACTACTTCCATACCATGTTCGATAGAAGGAAAATTAGGATGTCCACAAATATAATCTGCATCTTCTTTTAAACATAAATCTATCTTATTATCTATAGTAATTGGATTAATTAATGGGCAATCAGCGGTGATTCTTATTATAATATCTGCATTAAATTTCTTAGCAGCTTGATAATATCTATCTAATACATCATTTTCACTTCCTATAAAAATTTCTACTTTACATTTTTTAGCAAGCTCGATTATTGGATTATTTTCTTTTTTAGATGCAGTAGCTACTACAATAGAATCAATATTTTTACACCTTTTAACTCTCTCAATAACATGCCACAACATTGGTTTACCCACAATGGGTATCATTACTTTCCCTGGTAGTCTTGTTGAACCCATTCTTGCTTGTATAATTGCTACAACTTTTTTCTTTCTCATATCTTATCACGGGTTATCGGTAAATTCTCATCTATATCAACCTTCGCCTTCCTACCAATTATTTTACTTGCCTCTGATGGTTTTAATCCATAAGCATGGCGCACTATTTTTAGCATTTCGGGAGATATTTTTTCTCCTTGGTTAATTTTAACCGCAGAATATATGCTCCTTCTTGCCCCGACTCTCTCAGGAATTTCTCCTAAAACAGGTTCTTTGACTCCATTGCCCAGTGCATCTTCTAAATTCCTTATCTCTTTTATCATCTGGCCAAACTCCTCTACTGTTAAAGCATACGAATGGTCTGGCCCTTTTAAATTTCTATTAAAGGTAATATGTTTTTCAATAACTTTAGCTCCTAAAGAAACTGCCCCTAATGGTACTGTAAATCCCGGGGAATGATCAGAATAACCGACTATTGCCTTAAAAGCTTTTTTTATAGTAAGCATTGCCTGAATATTCGCATCTTTAAAATTTGGTGGGTAACTTGAGACACAATGCAGAAGAGCAATTTGATTATTTTCTTCTTTCTGAATAATTCTAATTGCTTCTTCAATCTCGCCTAAATAAGCTGCTCCTGTAGATAAAAGGACGGGCTTTTTAAATTTCGCAACACATTTTAATAATTGAATATAATTTATATCTCCGGAAGCTATCTTAAAAGCTGGAATACCTATAGAATTGAGTAAATCTGCCTTTTCCAAGTCAAAGGGGGTGGAGAGAAAAATAAGGTTTAATTTCTTAGTATATTGAAAGAGTTCTTCATACCATTCAACAGGAAGTTCTAAAGATTTAATCGCTTTAAATGCTGGATTAGAAATCCAGTTACCTTTTTCATCCAATTTTATTTGATTAACTAATTTTTCAGCAGAAAAAGATTGAAATTTAACTGCATCGACTTTTATTTTTGCACAAGCATCTATTAATTTTTTTGCTTGTTCTAAACTGCCATCATGATTAGAGCCAATTTCTGCAATTACAAATACTGGCTCTTCCTCTCCAATCCTACAAGCGCCAATTTGTATTCTTTGTTCTAACATTCTGTAAATTCTCCCCAATAATTATTTTATTTATATTAATTTTTATATCTTATTACTTTCTTTACCGCCCTGGTTACATCGTTCACGTCTCGGTCGGACATTTTAGGAAATATTGGTAAGGTAATTGCTCTCAAATAATAATTTTCAGCCTTCGGAAAATCTCCAAGATGATAGCCAAATCTTTTTTGATAATAAGGTTGTAGATGAATAGGTATGTAATGAACATTTACTCCAATATTTTCTGCTCTTAGGTCTTCAAATATTTCTCTTCGACTAACTTTTAATTTTTCTAAGTTAAGCTGGATTACATAAAGATGCCAGGCAGAGGTAGAACTTGTAGAATCAAAAAAAGGTATTCTTATTTCTTCTAAATCTTTAAATTCCTCATTATATTTTTGAACAATTTCTATCCTACGTTGAACATTTTTATCAATCTTCTTTAATTGAGCCATTCCTAAGGCACATTGAAAATCTGTTAATCGGTAGTTATACCCTAATTCATGCATCTCGTAATACCAAGGGCCCTCATAATTTAATAGCTTATCTTTTTCTTTAGTAATTCCATGAGTTCTAAATAATTTTAATCTTTCATAGTATTTTTCCTTGTTAGTAGTTATCATTCCACCCTCTCCGGTAGTAATATGTTTTACCGGATGAAAGCTAAAAGTGGTCATATCACTAATACTTCCTATTTTGCTACCTTTGTAGGTCGCTCCTAAAGCATGGGAAGCATCCTCGATAATTATTAAATTATTTTCTTGGGCAATTTTTTGTATCTCTTCTAAATCTACTGGCAATCCAGTAAAATCTACTGGGATCAGAGCTTTGGTTTTTCTGGTAATTTTCTTCTTAATTTCTTGGGGATCTATATTTAGAGTATCTTCTTTAATATCAGCAAATACTGGAATCCCCCCTTGATAAATTACGCAATTTGCTGAAGCCACAAAAGTTATGGGAGTAGTTACTACTTCATCATCTTTATTTATTTTAGCTGCAAAACAAGCAGCATGAAGGGCTGCCGTACCTGAATTTACAGCTACTGCATATTTAGCTCCCACATATTTGGCAAACTCTTCTTCAAATTCATCTACCTTTGGCCCTTTAGTTATCCAATCAGAATGCAAAACTTCGGAAACAGCTTTAATATCTTTTTCGTCTATCCATTGATGTCCATAGGGTAACATATCATCTCTAATTGGCTTTTCTCCGTTAATAGCTAATTCCTGGGTCATTGTAATTCCTCCAACATCTTTTTCAACTCTTCTGTAGTAAGCCATTGGTCATTATCACCACTTGAATACCTAAAACCTAGAGGTAAGGATTTGTTATCCTCAATATGATTTCTTTTCCAATGCGTATATTCAGCTTTTAAAACAAAATAATTTTCAAATTCTTTAGTATATCTAGCTTCTTCTTCTGTTAAAAGAATTTCATTAATCTTTTCACCAGGACGAATTCCAATAATTTTTATTTTGCTTTGTGGAGCAACAGCCTGAGCTAAATCAACTATCCTCATACTAGGAATCTTGGGAACAAATATCTCTCCACCCTTCATCCTATCAATACAATCAATGATAAAATGAACAGCTTGCTCTTGAGTAATCCAAAAGCGGGTCATTCTTTTATCAGTCATAGTAATTGTGCCCCTTTTTCTCTGTTCCTGAAATATAGGGATTACACTGCCTCGACTTCCCACTACATTTCCATAACGCACACAACTAAATTTAGTTCTTCGCTCACCAGTATAAGCATTCCCCTGAATAAAAAGTTTTTCAGCAACCAATTTGGTCGCCCCGTATAAATTAACTGGATGAACTGCTTTATCTGTACTAAGAGCCATTACTTTTTTCACATTATTATCAATTGCTGCATCGATAATATTTGCTGCTCCATCAATATTAGTTCTAACTGCTTCGATGGGATTATATTCACAGGTTGGGACTTG